>Ga0137385_10000858_pt1 | contig 25193 bp, 17 predicted proteins | sample SagtaG_FD_104921 | JGI IMG/M metagenome (GOLD analysis project Ga0137385, IMG submission 104921) | Vadose zone soil microbial communities from Sagehorn Ranch, Mendocino, California, USA - Sage2_R_80_16 metaG | ecosystem: Environmental > Terrestrial > Soil > Vadose zone | place: USA: California... | reverse complement strand
CGGGACGCGGCCGGGCGCACTGTGAAAGCGCTGAAGATCCGCTTCATTCCTCCAACCCCCGCGGGATATCTGCACACCTTCACGAATGATGAGCGGTTGGACATTCTGGCTTTCAGGTTTTATGGAAATGCTGAAAAATTCTGGCTGATTGCCGATGCAAACACTGAAATGGATCCGGAAGAGCTGGCGCGGCCCGGAAACCAGTTATTGATTCCGCCCGACCGGAAATGAGAGATGGCCCAGAAGACTTATCAGCTCAGTTTTGACGGGACTGCCGCGCCTGACAGCTTTTATGGCGATGTAGTTTCACTGGCAATTCAGGAAGACGTGAATATGGCGACGAGCTTGACCTTGCATCTGGTGACGACGCTTCAAGACGATGGCTCATGGAGCTACCTTGATGATGATCGCTTTTCGCTTTTCACGGCGGTATCGGCCAAATTAGGGTTTACGGGAGGCGAAGGTCTTGCCGGCGCTCTTGGCGCGGCGGCGAGCGCAATCGGCGGCGCGCTCGGAGGTTCCTCGAGCAGCGACGATGGACTGGTCCGCATCTTCGACGGTTATGTCACCGCAGTGAAGGTCAATCTCAGCAGTGATCCGCAGGGGTCGACCGTCGAGGTCACGGCCCTCGACACAAGCGTACTGATGAGTCTCGAAGAGAAGGTAGCGGCCTGGACCAATCTCGCAGATAGCGACATCGTTCAGCAGATCGTGAGCGGATACGGCGTCTCTGTGCAGGCTGACACGACATCCACGGTTCACCAGGAAAGCGACACGACCATCATCCAGCGAGGGACAGATATCCAGTTTGTCAGGGAACTGGCCACTCGGAATGGAATGGAGTTCTACTTCGAGACCGACTCTTCCAGCGGCGATGTCACTGCCTACTTTAGACAACCGCAACTCACAGGAACGCCCCAGCCTGACCTGGCGATTCAATTCACGAGCCAAAGCAATCTAAAGTCGTTTACAGCGCGGCTCGACGGCCAGCGTCCTCTCTCCGTCAAAACGCAGCAGATTGATATCCAGACAGGTAGCCCGAACTCAGCGCAGGTGGGCAGCACGCAGCTTAGTGAGCTCGGCGCTACCGGCAGCGATTCCCTCATCGGCGACCAGCTTGGCAGTCTGGTAACGCCACAGGATACGCAGGCGCAGATGTTGCTGCTGGCGACGCCCACAAGTGATGCGACCGAGTTACAAACCATTGCGCAGGCCGTGCGCGATGAGTCGGCATGGGTCATCAGCGCGAGCGGCGAAGTGAACACTGATGCATACCAGAACGTGCTTCGCCCGCATCGCCTCGTGCTGATCAAAGGTGCCGGCAAACCTTATAGCGGCAAGTATTACGTGAATCGAGTCGTTCACGAACTGAAAGCCGAAGGCACCTACACCCAGAATTTTGAAGCCCGCCGAAATGCTCGCGACATAGATGGAAGCGAAGATTTTGGCGGCAGCGGTCTCGGCATCGCCATACCAGGAGTGTAATGACATGCTTGCAAGTGCGGAGCAGGATATTCTCTCGAAGTTGATCAGCAAGGTCGAAGGCCGCTACTTCGGTAAGTATCGCGGCATCGTCACTGACAACAACGATCCCGATAACCTTGGACGCGTCAAGGCCAAGGTGCAGCGCCTGCTCAACGATGAGGAGACCGGATGGGCTCTGCCCGCATTCATCTATGGGGGAATCTCCGAACAGGGATTCTTCGCGGTTCCCGATGTGAACGCAGGCGTGTGGATCGAATTCGAAGGCGGGGACCTGAGTTACCCGATCTGGACAGGCACTTGGTACACGAGCGGCTCAGTGCCGGAATCGGCGCAGCCTGGCCAGAAAGTTCTGAAGACGCAGAGCGGACATAAGTTGATCCTCGACGATGATGGCGGAACCGTCGAGATCACAGACAGCAACGGTAACAGCATCAAGATGGACTCCAACCAGATCACGATCTCGGCCGGTTCGGCAACCACTATCGTGATTGATGCGCCCGAAATCGACCTGGTCGATGGCGCGAATCACCCGCTCGTATTTGGGGACGATCTTCTGCAATACCTCAACCAGGTCGTGCAGATGTTCAATAACCACATGCATCCGGGCGAAGCAACTGCACCTGGCGGCGGCCCGGTTACACCCATGCTGCCTGTACCCACTTTGTCTCCGCCTTCAAGTAGCCTGCTCTCGATGAAGGTCAAAACCGGGTGAAATGGAGTCGTTTACACATTGCAGGAAGAAGGGAGGGCCTAAGTGACGGACATGGTACAGAGCGATCTGAATCAGGTTCGCTATCTCGAATATCCCTATGGCGTGAGTGGGCGCGGCGTGCCAAATACGACCGACCCGACCAGCCATCTGCAGCAGTTGATTCTGCAGGTGCTGTTCACGAATCCAGGGGAGCGGGTGAACCTTCCTCAGTTCGGAGCCGGGATTCAGCGTCTTCTTTTCGCGCCAAACAGCGACGCACTGCGCACGAGCGCGCAATTTGTGATTTCGACAAGCTTGAGTCAGTGGCTCGGAGACCGAATCGATGTGCAGCAGGTAAGCGTGACCAGTGACCCGGGTTACGAGGAGCAGGTAAATATCGAAGTCATTTACGTAGTTAAGCAGACGCAACAGCAACAGACGTTTCAAACAAGGGTCTAGCTCATGGCGCAGCCTCAAGTCATCCCGACGCTGTCATGCCCCACACCCCAGCTGCATTCGGGTGCGCAGGGCATTGCACGCGTAGCTGTTGACGATGCGAATGCTCAACTGCGAGTCACATTTGTCGCCCCAATTCTTCTTCCTCAACAGATGTACCTTCTCAATCCAGCGAGCTATGGACTCTTCGGCGGGCAACGGCTCTTCCCGCGTGTTGTCGCCGTGGAATTAGGCAGCATCGCAAGCCCTCCAACGAACGATGCGGCGACGTTAGTCCTTACCCTGAGTGAACTTGGCGATTTCTCGATTTACACGCTGACCGTGAGCGGGCCTGAGATCGATGCTTTCTTTGCCAGCCGACAAGTGCGATTCCGTCTGAGCTGTGATGATCGCTTTGATTGCCGCACACCCGCGACGGCTCCGCCGATTGCTCTCGAGCTTGAAGTCAACATCGATTACCTGGCAAAAGATTATTCAAGCTTTCGCCAGGCGCTGCTGGATTTCATACCGACCCGCATGCCCGATTGGACGGAGAGGAGCGAAGCGGACATCGGCATCATGCTGCTCGAGCTCTTCGCCGCCACTGCAGACAACCTCAGTTACGTGCAGGACCGTGTCGCGAGCGAAGCCTTTTTGAGCACAGCGACCCAACGCCGGTCGGTCGCCGGACATCTCGCCCTGATTGGTTACCAGATGGATCAGGGCGCGTCGGCCAGCACCTTCCTCCAGATGCAGGTCAACACGACGCATACCTTACTAAGCGGTCAGTTCAACCCGGGGCTGCAGGTATCAAACTTGCCCGGCACGTCGACCGATCAACTGATCGTTTTCGAGACGCTCGGGGGCGCAACTCTCCGCCCGCAGCACAACAAGATGTCGATCTATACCTGGGGGAACCAGAGTTGCTGCCTGCCTGCTACCGCTTTGAGTGTGGCCCTGCAGGGCAGTTACGACAAGTTGGCGAAAGGCGACTATCTCCTGATTGAAGACAACGCCGGACATCGCGACGTGGTGCGTCTCATCAGTCAACCCGAGATTACTCCTCCTCTGGGAGGTGGTTCCGCTGGACCGGGCTCCCCGCCAATCGGATCTCCTCCCGTGGGATCCCCGCCTACGGAGCTGATCACCATTGTCAGTTGGTCTCAAGCAACTCCACTGCACTATGACTATTGCCTGTGCGATTTGACTTCTTCTCCGCCCATGGCCTGCACCTGGGTGCGCGGAAATGTAGTTCCTGCAACGCATGGAGAGACAGTTACGGAAGAGATTCGCAGTCTTTCTCCAGAGCAGGAACAGGAGTTGCAATTTGAACTATCCGCGTTGCCCCCGGGAGCCAGGCGGCCTCGACAGCGTCTCCAGCTTGGCAATGAGCCCTTGGCGCATCTCGATCCTGAGACCCTGGCATTGTCCGATTTTGCGATGCAAAGTTCTGTCTTACCGGAAACCGATCCAGTAGCTGAGATCCTTAGCCGGGCGTCCCGCACCATCAGCACGCTTCGCATCTTTGTTGATGGAGTAAGCGGCGCATGGCAGCATATCGACACTCTACTCAATAGTGGCCCCAACGATCGCGTGTTCCGCGTTGAATCCAACGATAACGGCCAGGCTACGGTGGTGTTCGGCGATGGAGTATTCGGCATGAAGCCGCCCGAATCAGCGAAGGTCACCGCCATCTACAGGGTCGGCGGAGGCGTCATCGGCAACGTGGCGTCCGGTACCTTGACGAAATCGGTAATGCCAGAGCCATGGCTTGACAGCGTCGTCAACGTAACGCCCGCGCGCGGCGGAAGAGACCAGGAAACACGGGAGCACGCCCGGAAAGAGGGGCCGCCGGGATCTCATGATCCCCTGGTAGCGGTGACCGTTGGGGATTATCAGAATGCCGCCCAGGCATTTCGTGACTCAAACAATGCGCAGTCAGTACAGCGCGCAAGCGCGAGTTTTCGATGGACGGGAAGCTGGCTCACGGCCACCGTCGCAGTGGAGCCGGAACCAAACGCGACCCTCACCCCGACGCTGACAGACGAGCTGGTTTCATTTCTCAACGGGAGACGGCTTGCGGGGTACGACCTTGAAGTGCTGCCTGCGCTCTATGTGCCGCTGGATATCATCGTGCAGTTTTGCACCGCTGCGGGCTTCCGTCCATCGGATGTGCAACAAAGCCTGACACAGGCGCTCAGTAATGCAACTCTTCCCGGAGGGCGGTTGGGCTTCTTTCATCCTAGCCTTTTCTCGTTTGGCGACTCAGTCTATGTGAGCAAACTCTATGCCAGCATGATGGCGGTTCCCGGTGTTGACTCCGCGCAGATTACGCGACTAGCACGGCTGCACTCACCCTCACCAGACGCCGACACCAGCACCAACCTTGCCCAGGGATTTCTCGGCGTGGCGTCAGACCAGATCATCCGTCTCGACAATGACAGGAACTTTCCGCAAAACGGCAGTTTGTCGGTCCGGCCGAAAGGAGCGGAACAATGAGTCAAGCGATTGGGCTGTGTAACCTGCCTCCATCTTTGGGCAAGAATTGTTGTTCGCAGACGCCTGTGACTGAACCAGTGCCTGAGTTGATCACTAATGCGCCGGGTCTACCAGCGATCCAATATCGCATTGGTACATTTACCAGCTTCCGCCAGGCGATGCTAGACGATGTCGCCAAGACTGACCTGATGCTAACGGCAGTTATCACAGCATTGGCGGCGGATGTAGGTGTTGCAAGCACCACGATTCAGGTACAGGACTTTACGAATTTTCCATCGATGGCGCCCTTCCGCGTGAAGATCGGCGCGGAGTATCTTCAAGTGATCGCGGGCGCGGGTACCCCTATCTGGGTTGTGGAACGCGGGGTCGACTCATCGACTCCGCAGGCTCATTTTCTCGACGACTCAGTCTTCTATGACCCGGCAAATCCGTTTGTCTCGTGGCAGGAAGGAAGTAGCGGCGACTACCAGACTGCGTTCATTGAATTGTGGGCGTATCTCGCTGACATACTCACTTTTTACCAGGAACGAATCGCAAACGAAGCTTATCTCGGCACCGCTACCCAGCGGGATTCCCTGTTGCGCCTGGCTGAATTGATCGATAGCAAGCCGAGTCCCGGCGCTGGGGCGAGCACCGTTGCAGCCTTCTCAGCACAGAAGGGAAAGACCGTTGCAGTGCCGGAAAGCTTCGCGATATCGAGCAAGGCTTCGCCCACATTGCCGGCCGCAACGTTTGAAACATCGACAGCTATCACGGCGATCGCGGAGCACAATGCGATGCCTGCGGCTACAGTGTTGCCGCAGGATCAGTTTGCGCGTATATCATCCACAGCCCGCTCGATTGTGCTTCAGGGCACGGGAAACCGCTTGTCCACAGGTGATTACATTATCGTGGTCACCAATGAGAACACGGGAAGCGAGGCTGCGCAGGGATTTCGACTGCAGACTGTTCGCACCGATAAACTGGCGAATGCAACGACCATCGCGTGGACGGAACCCGCGGGGCATACTTACGATCAAAGCCTGAAGCCGGTTAATCTTTACGCGCTGCGAGCCAGCGCATCTGTCTTCGGCAGTAACGCGCCTGAATATGACGCGCTGCCTCCCGCACTGACCCTTGGCCTTAGCAGTCCGCCCCTTACCCCGCCCTACCCGCAGAGCTGGGACGTGAACACGAACGACTCGTACTACGCGCCCTTGAGTAACAACGCTAACGATGGTGGATCCCCAGTCCACGGCTACATTTTTCTGGACGCGGTTTACGATGCGATCAAGGCAAGCCCTGAGGTTCCAGGCTGGACCTTGCTTCTCAGCAACACCCCGGGGCCTGGTATGGTGGGGCAATTATCCGCCTCATCGTCCCCTCCCGCGATAATCTTTCACGTCACGGATGCGCACGCGGTGAGCGCTACCGGATATACGCTCAATTCGAAAGTCACCCGGCTCACCCTTGGAAGCCGCGAAGTATTGCCGCTAAAGACTTTTCCGATTCGCAAGACGACTGTGCTTGCCGCCAGCCAGCGGCTGATTTTGCAGAATAACCTGGCCGTCAAAGATCCCGTAAAAGGCGCCTCCGTTACGCTCACGGGACTCTTTCCCAGACTCCGTGCCGGACAAAAGGTAGTCGTGCAAGGAAATCTTGCTGCGGATCCGACCGGCAAGACGCTGGCAGAGATGCGCGTGCTGCTCGGTTCGCCGTCACTTGACCTGTCGGCCGGTACGACTACGATCACTTTCACAAAAGCGCTCGCCAATCAATACGACCCCTCTTCGACGGTGATCATGGGAAACGTTGCGGAGGCCACTCAGGGCAGCACTATAGCCGACGAGATTCTAGGGAGTGGAAACGGTCAGGCGTTTCAGTCGTTCCAGTTGAAGAAGCAGCCACTGACTTACTTGCCCTCCACGGATTCCGAAGGGCTGGCTGCAGTTCAAAGCACGCTGCTTGTCACTGTGAACGGCGTGGAATGGACTGAGCAGCCCAACCTCGTCAACGCCGCTCCTAACGCGCATTACTACACGGTCTCCACCGCCGATTCGGGGAAGGCGACGGTATCGTTCGGCGATGGGTTCAACGGAGCTCCGCCGCCCACGGGGCGAGATAACATACACGCGCGATACCGCAAAGGCTCTGGAGCTTCCGGCAATCTTCCTCCCGGAGCCATCGTGCAGCTTGTCGGCAACATTCAGGGTCTGCAAAAAGTAACGAACCCAGAGCCGTCCACGGGCGGCGCCGACTCTGACTCGATCAACGATATTCGTATCAACGCTCCAGCCAGCATGACAACTTTTGGACGCGCCATCAGTGCCCAGGACTATGCTGCCCTCGCACTGCAATTTCCCGGCATTCAAAAGGCGACGGGGGCGTGGATACGCGTAGACGCGGATCTGCAACCAGTTCCGCAGCCTTACCTGCAGTTGACGGTCGCGACCACAGACGGCACAAAGATCGCAAACTCCGTCACGGCAAAGAATCTGCGCGGTTATCTCGACAATCACCGCGACCCCAATGTGCCGCTGCGAATCCTGGACTACACCGCCGTGTATATCGACGTCGCATTGACAATCGATATTCAGCCGCTGTATCCGCGCCAGGCCACTCTTGCTCGCGTAGTGTCAGCGCTCAATCCCGGAACAAATCCCGACGGAAGCGTCGGATTCTTTTCATTTGCCAATTCGCAGTTTGGCCGCAGCATTCACCTAAGCGCTCTTTACGCGGTCGTTCAGGGCATCGCAGGAGTTCAGGATGTGCTCGTCACCACGCTGCGCCGCATGGATACCGACGCGAACAATCCTTCGCTGGTTCGCAATGACATCTTCGTGCGTCCGACGGAATTGGCTGTGATCGGCAATAACCCTGATCATCCGGCCAACGGCTTCCTCAACGTACAACTTGGAGTTGGAGGGTTCGTAGACGCATGAGCGCTCACACTGCAGAGGAATTCGCGCAGCTGTTGTACTCAAGAATGCCGGCGCACTACCGCGCCCGCGATGCTGAGCGCAACCTGCCATTGCTTGCGTTACTTCGCGTCGTTGGGACTCAGGCATCGAACATCCGGCAAAACCTGGATGATCTGTGGGACAACTTCTTCATTGAAACCTGCGATGACTGGGTAGTACCTTATCTCGGAAAACTCCTTGGCACCAGGCTGCTCGCTCATCCGGTAGGACAAAGCGACAGGCTTGATGTATGGAACACAGTGGTGTGGCGGCGGAGCAAGGGCACTCCACGCATGTTACAGGCGCTGAGCACCGCCATTACAGAGTGGCCAACGGACCTGGCAGAATTCTTTCACCAGTTGGGCTGGTCGCAGAATCTCAATCACCTGCGGCCTGCCGCCGTGCTCACACCGGACCTGCGCGATCCCTTTGCCCTGAGCCTGTTGGGTAGAGCCAACGATGCCCTGCTTCACGCCGCAGATTTCAAACCCGCGTTTGATCTCGACCAGTCTCGTGCAACCTTCTCTTCTCTGAGCATCGGAAAGTTTGCATGGGGCACACCGGGACGATACGAAATCAAGAACGTTGGATTCTTTGTGCGGCGACTTCTGGCCTTTCCTGTATCCGGCGCGACGCCGGCGGCTGTAGACCCAGGCGCGCCGCAGAATCCCAATGCTTCCTGTTTTACCTTCGATCCGCTCCACCGCGAGATGCCTCTCTTCACCACAAAAGCAGCGGATACAATCTCACGCGCTGCGTTTGAAGAAGCTTCATGGAACTATTTCAGCAGCGACATCAGTGTGCGCCAATATGGAGTGCCGCTGGCGATATCGAGTCGGCCGCAAATCGCTTTTTCAAATAGCGGCGTGGCTTTCACATTCGGTTTCCGAAGCAGCGGCGTCTCCCTCGATCCGCTGGAAGGCATGCGGTTGGTTGAGACCCGCGCCTTTCAATCCGGCGGCACGGCCTTCATCGTGACTGCGCGGTGGCAACAGGACGATGGGACGATTGTCGACCTGGGCGCGATGAACACATTGGAAGAAAGCCTGAATCTCTCCACAGCGTTCAAGCCTGGCAGCGCGACCACCGATACCGGCATGCTCTTGATGACCGTCGAACTGGCAGGCCCAGGCACAACACTGTGGACGACGCCGCCCTTCCTCGGCTTGCTGCCGGTTCGATTTCCCGGCGCGATCGTCGCACTGCGGTGCGCGCAGAATGGACCCGTGCGGAGTTCCGATGGACTCTACGTCTACCTGCCTCCCGCATACGTGACTCCGGGCGCCACGCTCACTGTCTGGGTTGCCGATGATGGCAGCACTTACTTCAATCCCAGCCTCGATGTGCTTTCGTCAGCACGGGAGGCGGAGGGCCAGGTATATCCGCAATGGAGCGGGACACCGAGCGCAGTTCCCGCCCTCAACTTTACCGCATTGAATCGCGGAAAGAATGGGCTGGTAGTCGCTGACCCTTCACGCTTCGGCGGTGCGGGAGTGGTATTCATCGCCGAGTTATACACCGGCGTTCCTCAACCCCTTGGGGGCATTCCGACCATTGATGTTTCCAGCGCCGAATATCCTTTGTTCAATGTTCCGGCGGTCTGGCCCGCTTTTACATTTGGCGCCGACCCCAACGCCGTTACCGGCTCCGATGTTCATGGGATTTTGGATATCCTGGTGCAGCCAGTGGCGGCTGGCTCGCCGCCCACGACGGACAATGTTTCTCCGACCGAATTGATCTTTACCAACCGTGACGGCGAAAGTCTTCTCATCTACCTGCCGGAAATCGTTGGAATTCCGACGGGAGGTGTGCGATTCTTCGTGGCAGACGATGGCAGTACCTACTACTACCCCGCGAATCCGTCGGATCAAAATTTCGCGCTGAACGAAGAGTCCCTGGCGGGACTGGTGCTGGGCCGCGCGGCGGCCGCGCAGGCCATGCCCATTCAAGGTGTCTGGCCGCTTATGCAGCGGCGTCCTGTCGCAATCAATCTCTGCCGTTGCGAACGCACCGCGTTGTTGCATAGCGGAGAACTTGGAATCGATCCTGAATTGGGACGGTTCGGCTTTGCGCCTGGCGACTCTGCGATCGGCGCACCGGCTTTGACCGTGGATTACGTTGAAGCATTCAGTGATCGAGTGGGAGCAGTGAACTTCGATCGTGAGATTGATCTCTCGCAACTCGCCACCCGCCTCGTCTCCAGTTCAGGTGACGCAGACGCATCGACTGCGGTGCCCAACGCGAGAATCTACACCACCCTCTCCGGGGCTGTAGCAGAAGCGCAGGACGGCGACATCATTGAGATCGTTGACAGCGCCACTTACGCAGAGGCCGCTCCATTGGTGCTGTCCGATCCCACGGTGCAGCAGCTCACTATCCGCGCGCGCAACATGCAGCGGCCTTGTCTCACCTACTACGAGGCGCAAGGAACTCCGGCGGCTGCAAGCATTCTCGTTGTGCCAGTCATTCAGCGACTCGAATTGAATGGCCTGCTCTTGAGCGGGGGGCCAGTGATCTTGCAATCCGCGGTGCAGAATCTTCAGGTTGTCGCCTGCACGATCGACCCTCGTAACTTTGATGTCCCCTCTGTCATCGCCTACTCTGCCAGTACCGCAAACGCCGCGAGCTATCTATTCTGCCGCTGCATCACCGGTGCGCTGCGATTCGCATCGCCGGGATTGATGCTCACGATTGCCGACTCTGTTGTGGACGCCGGTCAAGGAATTGCTCTCGCGAGCGCTTCGCCTCTCCCAAGTCCGCCAATTGAACTGATGCCCTCTGCCGCCGATGCAACGGTGCAACTGGAACGTGTGACGGTGTTGGGCCGCATCTTCTGCGATGTGCTGAGTGCCAGCGAGTCTATTTTGAACGATTATGTTTTCGTTGAAGATCAGCAGTCGGGTTGCATTCGATTCACCCGCTATGAGCGCGGCTCAGTTCTGCCGCGGCGATATCGATGCGTCCCCACTGAAGAAGAGATAGCGGCGTCATCTCCTCGTCTTCGTTGCCTGCCGCCGCTCTTCAATTCGCGGCGCTTCGGTAGACCAGCCTACATGCAGCTTGCCTCGGCCTGCCCGACTCAAATCCTCACAGCCAGTGAAACCGGAGCTGAGGTTGGCGCATTTGCAAGCAGGCTCAACACAATTCGTCTCGACAACTTGGCCGTCAAGTTGCAGGAATTCATGCCAGTAGGACTCACCCCCGTCATCATCGCAGAAACCTAAGAAGGGCTTATTATGAAAGGCGATTTCTCACGCATCACATTCGACCGGTTCAAACACTACGCAGGTGTCCTCCACCAGCAAGGACGAGTTTGGCTCGACTCCGACTGGAACGAAGACGTTTTTGAACGTCTCGACCAGTTGCAGCAGGAGACCTACGACATAGTCGGCAGATGCGGCGTGCCTGTACCGGGCACCGCCTTCCAGATTACGCCCGGGCCCGATCCCGCTCATCCCGAAAACTTTGCCATTGGCGGCGGTCCGGGGCCTGCGGGACGCGCCTACGTCGAAGGCCTGCTGTGCAAGATGGACTCTCCATGCACCTACTTCACGCAGCCCGATCTTCTCGACTCGCCTCCTATCCAGTTTCCCCAGGACGGCAGCGATCATTTTGGATTGATCTACCTCGAAGTCTGGCGCCGCCTCATTACCTACCTGGAGGATCCGTCAATCGCGGAGATAGCGCTGGGCGGCCCCGACACTGCCACGCGCATCAAGACCATCGCTCAGGTCAAAGCCTTGCTTGTGCCGAACGGTACCACTTGCTCTGACTTGTACAGCTATCTGCCTTCAGGGGATGCCACTCTCACGACCGTGCAACCCATTGCTACTCAGCCAACCGATCTTTGCAGTCTTCCGGATCCCGCGAATTACACAGGACGTGAGAACCACAACTATCGCGTCGAGATTCACACAGGCGGCGGAGCCATCGATCCCAATGGGGCCTCTGCGTTGACGTTCGCCGTTTTACTGGCCCAGGATGCTCCCACTGGATCGATTGCGCTGACGCTGTCGGCGGTGCTTACCTCGCAACAGATTGCCTCCATCGACAGATGGGGCGGTGTTCTGACTCTCAACGATGCCGATGGACGCGCTGAGCAGATTTCGATTGCTACTGTGCCTGCGAGCGGCTCGGTGCTGGTGCTCTCGTCACCGTTGGCAAACGCTTTTACGGTGGCAAAACACGCCGCTGTTTTAGGGCTGGCCCAGTTCAAGTGGTCACGAGACAACGCCGCAAACGCCGTATCCGTCGTGAGTGTGTCAGCCGACCGTCAAACGCTCACGCTTGCATCGCTGGGGCGGGACCAGGCAAGCGCGCTCCACCAGGGCGACATCGTGGAAGTGAGCGATGATGCCAGTGAACTTGGCAGGTCGCGAGGACATCTCACCACTATCACCGGCGATCCTGACCCAGATATGCTTACTGTAACGATCGGTGATCCGCTGCCGGCAAGCTTTCGCCTCTCGAGCGATCCCAATCCTCCAGAAAGCGATCGACACCTGGTGCTCCGCCGCTGGGATGGTCGCGGGGTTGCGCGCACCGCTTATGACGATTCAGCGACGCCTGACATGAATCTAGGGAACGGCGTACACATTAAGTTCGGCGGCGCCGATCTTAGACCCGGAGACTACTGGAACATCGTTGCACGCAGCGCTGACGGCTCAGTTGAAGCTCTGATCAAAGCGCCACCGAAGGGAATTCTGCGTTATTACTGTCCGCTTGCGTTGGTGAAGTGGACGCCGATGCCGGTCGGCAGTCCTCCTGCAAGCCCACCGATCCTTTCCTATGTCATGAACCTCGTGCAGGACTGCCGCAGGATTTTCAGTCCGCTCACCGATATACCGGGCGCGGATCAGGGAATGCGCATCATCGGCTTGTTCTCCATCAATGCGAATACCGGAGGCAAGGCTCCTTTGCTCAACGATCGCGCCGTGACGGTGTCTTCCCTTCTGGGCGGCATCGACGTGGTGTGCGATCGAAACGTCGACCCGAATAGCGTCAGCAGGCCCACTTTCTTCATCACCCTTGAGATACCTTTCACAGCCGTGGGACAAACTGTAGCGACGCCTGTCGTTGCGTATCAGACTCTCTCGCTCGTCGGCATTATTACCACCCGAGGGCGAGTCATCTCCTGGCGCTTCGATCCCAATGCAGCCAAGGTCTTGCCCCAGATTGCGGCCCTCAAAAGCCAGTTGGATCGTGGCGTCTTGTGCCGGCTCACCTTGAAAGGCGACTTCATCTGGTCCGCAACCAATCCTCGCCTCTTTCTGGATGGCGACAGCTTTGCAGACGAAAACAGCGCTGGCAATACGTCAATTACTTTGCCGAGCGGCGACAGGCGTCGTGGCGGCGACTTCGAAACGTGGTTCTGGCTGGTGGTAGATCCCACTGCAAAAGCCAAGGAAAAAGAAAAAGAAAAGGAGCTCGAAAAAGTATCTGAGAAACTCACCGACAAGGTGGCTGAGGTTATCAAGACCACCGACAAGGTCGCTGAAAAATCAAAAGAAGCGGAGAAGCCGCGCGAGAAGGTCAAGGATAAGGACAAAGTAAGAGACAAAGTTACAGAGAAGACTCGCGAGAAGATTCAGGAAAAGGTGAGAGACAAGATCAAGGATCGTGAGTTAGCCCCGTCTCTTGGCACACTGTCAACAAGTCTTGGCAACGGTGCGCTTCAGCAGACCTCGGCAATCGAAGATGCTCAATCTCCGCGGCGACATTTTATTGTTGCGGAAGAGCGGCCGGACGTGGGACGAAAACTGCTCGACGATGGCATCGGGAGCCGCAGAAAATGATCCTGCTGGTTGCGGATGAATTCGATACAAATGCGCTATGGCTTGCTGAGCGTTGGACGAGTTGCGACGCTCGCATTCTGTCACCAGCCGACTTGTCGCGGCCAGGCTGGCACTTTCAGCCCGGCTGCCCCGGTGCGTGGGCCGCGGTGGCAGATGGCAAGGTCTGCGACGCGCAGACTCCGCTCAACGGGGTGCTAAACATGTTGCCCGGCGTAACGGAGGAACAATTGCCCCATATCGTTCCTGAAGACCAGGCCTACGTGGCACAGGAGATGAACGCATTTCTTCTAAGCTGGGAATCGGAACTTTCCTGCCCGGTCCTTAATCGCCCCACTCCGAACTGTTTGATTGGGCCGAACTTCAGTCTCGAAGAATGGATACTTCTGGCGGCGCGTGCTGGACTACCCGTCAAACCAATGAGTCGCAGTTCAAATGCCGGTTCTCGTGGTGGCCGCAAGGACCTGTTTCAGAATGCCATCGCAGCCACGGTGATCGGCGAACACGTTTTTTGCAAAAGTGAGGAGTTACAGAGCTTCGCACGGCCTCTGGCCCGCGCCGCCAATATCGATGTTGGGGTATTTTATTTCACCCATGCATCGAACGCCGAATTTCTTGGCGCCAGTCTGCGAGCCAACCTGGCCAATGACGACGCCGCGGATGCTGTCCTGGAGTTGTTCCCCGGGTGCCAGCCATGCTGATCTTTCTGTGGGGATTGGCGGATGAGGCTCCGTTGGCGGCGGTCGCGCTCGCTCTCCGCGACGCGGGCGCGGAGTTTGTGCTTCTCGATCAACGTAAGGTTCTCGGCACGCGCGTGACCATGACTGTAGACAAGCAGGTAAGCGGGAGCATTTCACTCGGTGAATCGCGGATCGATCTTGAAGACATCGCAGCCGCATACATTCGCCCGTATGAATCCCGCATGCTCTCAGCGGTGAGGAATACGAAGAGTGCGGCAGTCGTGCAATTTCGCGCTGCCGCTGTGGATGAGATGCTGCTCAACTGGGCGGACATCACGCCCGCGCTCGTGCTCAATCGTCCGCGCCACATGGCCGTGAACAGTTCCAAGCCATATCAGTCGCAACTCATTCGCCGATGTGGTTTTCTCGTACCTGAAACGCTCATCTCCACCACACCCGCTGCGGCGCGTGAGTTTCAGGAGCGGCACCGAGATGTAATCTACAAGTCGGTAAGCGGCGTACGCAGCAGGGTTGCGAGGCTTGCAGCGGCCCACTCTGAACGCTTGCGTGACATTATGAGTTGTCCAACGCAATTCCAGGAGTTTATTCCGGGATGCGACTTCCGCGCGCACGTAATCGGTGCCGAAGTCTTTGCAAGTGAATTGCTTTGTGACGCGGACGACTATCGTTATCCTGGCGACCACATGCTCGAGATCAGAGAGTGCCGGCTTCCGCATTCGATCGAAGAACGCTGCATTGCACTGGCTCAATCGATGGAGTTACCCGTCGCCGGCATCGACCTGCGCCGCACCCCTGAGGACGAATGGTATTGCTTTGAAGTAAATCCCTCCCCAGCATTTACCTTCTACCAGGAGTTCACCGGACAGCCCATCGCCGCGGCCATCGCGAAGTTGCTGATAGCGGGTAGCGCAAGTCCCGCATCTTCCCAATATTTTGAGCCCTTTGACTCAACCCTGCCCACCGGCGACCAATCGCCTTTGTTGGTGCCGGCTTCCTTTTGGATGGAATAAACATGCTTGCGACCAGGACTGAAACAGCGGCTGTATACCTGGATTCACTGACCCCGCTGCAGGTTCGCGTGGGCTATGGGCAACTCGGCTTGAACGGCAGCCTGGGTTATGAAGGCAAGAGCGTCTCAGTGCAGGGCAGGAGCTATCCGCACTCGCTGAGTTGTCATCCTCCATCTGAGATTCTTTTTCACGTCGGCGGGCGCTTCTCTTCCTTCCAAGGAAAAGTGGCGCTCAATGATGACGTTCTGCACAGCAGTTCTCACGCCGATTTCATTCTTCTTGCCGATGGAGTGCAGATTGCCGCCAATAACTACGTGCAACCTGGTGGCGCGCCGCGTAGTTTCACAGCCGATATTCGAGGCGCGCAACTACTCACCCTGATCGTTCAGACAAGCCGCTGGGAGAATTGCCACGCGGTCTGGCTTGACCCTTGCCTTGAGGCTTCAGAGGCCGCGCCTCCGCCTCGCACGTTACTCGATTGCCTGCACCGTGCCGAGATCTCTCTACCCACGTCGATTCCCCGAACACATCAATGCATCTGCACAGTCGTCTCTCCCGGCTTCGAAACCCTAGCTGACGACATGCTCGGTTCGGTCTACGCCAACGCGGATTGTCACGACGCGCTTCTCGTCCTATTCATGCTGGGCAAGAGCAGCGAGACCATCCGATTGGCAGCGAAGTACAAGGCACTGCTGGTTCCCTGTCAATCCCGCTCTGCTGTAAACCCCATGAGCAAGGCCCTCATGTATTCCGCGGCTCGCGTGATCGATGCCGAGCGGTATATCTGTCTTGATGCCGACATGATTGTGCTGTCTAGTTTAAAACCGGTGTTTTCCGCTCTCGAGGCTTGTCCTGATGGAAGTATCCTTGCGGCCCGCGAAGGAAACGGCACCGGGGATCTCACGTTGCAGCGCGCTTTCTTTGATATCTATGGCGGAGGAGAGTCAGATTTTCGCCGTCTCTTTAATGCCGCTGATGCGGATTATCCACTCATCGTTAACGACGGCATCTTTGCCGCGGGCAGGTCTGCCATGCTCGCCCTCGACGGCGTCATACGAGCACTCAAGGGTGCTGGTGAATGGATCGATCAACGCCGCGACATCTGGTGGCGAAACCAGTTCATCTTCAACCTTGCCCTGTCAAAGCTACGTTGCGGAGTGGAACTGGACGGCTCGTTTAACGTGCAGCTTCACGCACAAGACGTGGATCTCTCCCGCACTCCCGTCGGCATGAGTGCGCAATGGCGCGGGCGTCCTGTGCGCATTCTTCATCTGAGCGGAGTGGGCCGGCGCAAGTATCCTGAATGGCAAGGAATGTTCGCACGTGTCCCCGATCCTCTTGCATCACAGATCGGCCCCGATGGTTACTCGCAGTTCCTTTACGCGCTCAGGCGGTGGGTTGGACATTACGGAGTTTCAGCCCTGGCATGGTCTTTTTATGGGACCACCGATGCACGCGATGCGAAGATTCGGGATGGCGGCGTGTTTCCACTCTTCGCGCTGCTGCACTACATCATCCGTTCGAACGGATGTGCGCGCGTGCTGGAAACAGGAACCGCACGTGGAGTATCGGCAGCATGCATCGCTTCGGCAGTCGCTCACCGCGAGGGCGCCGCCGTAGTTTCGTTCGATCCCTATCCACATCCGGAAGCCGATGATCTCTGGGCAATGCTGCCGCACAACATGGCTCAATGCATCGACGCGCGGCAAATCGGTTCGATCGAGGGTATGCAGCAATCGATCCGAGATGGAGAGAGGTACGAGGCGGCACTCCTGGACTCAATTCATACCGCCGAGCATGTCCTCGCCGAATTTGCGCTCGCAACTCAACTCGTGTGCCAAGGTGGGCTCATCCTTATCCATGACGCGCACTACGCGGGCGGAACGGTGGCCCTCGCGCTCCAGCAGATAGAGAGCTCAGGGTACAGCGTGGTTCGGCTGTGGTCAGCTGCGTGTGGAGTCGCCGAAGATGATGACCTGGGAATGGCTGTCATTCAAAACAGCCTGCGCGGCATGGAGACGATACAACCTTGACCTCTGTCTGCATCGGCGTGCATGTCTATGAAGACCCTCTCCGCCTGAGAGCGACCCTGGAGAGTCTGAGCGCAAATACGTCAATGCCATTTTCGCTTCTACTTCTTCCCGATGGACCGGACCATGTAACTTCCAATGAGTTGGCCCGACTGTCGCATTTGCCGCAGTCGTCGACACAGCAGGCCGTCGGGGCTGCCGCGAGTTTCAATCGGCTGGCGTCGACCTCAGATGCGGAGGTAGTCGTCCTCCTCGAGAGCGGATCGATTGTGGGCAGAAACTGGCTCACGGGCATTCTATCCGCGCTTGATGCTGATTTGTCGCACGGCATTGCGGGTCCTTCTACAAATCATTGCTGGAATGAGCAGAGCCTTGCCCAGCGCGGGGTTTCTGCCAATAACGCAACAGCAACACTGGCTGACGTGAATCGCGTGGCAGATTCAATTCGTCAGCGCTTCGGATCAGCCACCCGCTATCTCGAGCCTCTTCACAGCCTCGCTGATTTTTGCTACGCGGTGCGCCGCGACGTCATTCAGTGTCTAGGCGCTGCCGACGAGTCCTACGGCCTCGGCCCGTGCTGGGAAATGGACTACAACATTCGCGCAGCACGCGCTGGACTTCGAGGTGTGTGGGCTTGCGGTTCATACGTGCATCGTGCACAGTTTGGACGCCGGCGTGCAATAGACGAAACCAAACGATTCGATGCCAGCAAGCGAAGATATCAAGACAAGTTCTGCGCCCTGCATCTGCGTCATCTTTCTTCGACCTATGAAACGCATTGCAAAGGCGACGCATGCGAACACTTCGCACCAGCCGATTTAATCCAGATCAGGAATGCTCCGACTGATTCTTACACGATTCCGCCTCGTGTATCATTGCATGTCCAGACTCCCGTCCCACTCGTCAGTTGCATCATGGCGACTTCGAATCGCCCAGACTTCGTGCAACAGTCCATTCTGTTCTTCCAACGGCAGACCTATCCGAACCGCGAGTTGTTGATTCTCGATGACTCCACGGTGGAAGACTTAATGCCGCTTATCTCCGGCGACGAGCGCATTCGATACGTCAGATTGCCGAACCGGCTATCGATCGGGGCCAAACGCAATCGTGGCTGCGAGTTGGCACGCGGGACCTTCATTGCGCAGTGGGATGATGACGACTGGTACGCTCCTGATCGCCTCAGGGCGCAAATTGAACCGCTGCTTTCAGGCACCGCTCAAATCAGCGCTCTCTCAGCAGGAGTTTTCCTCGATCTCTCTCGCTGGCAATTCTGGCGGGTCACGCCAGATTTGCATCGCCGCATGTTTGTAGGCGACGTTCACGGCGGAACTCTCGTCTATCACCGAAGCGTTTTCGATCGCGGTGTCCGCTATCCTGACCGCTCCATTGCAGAGGACGCATGGTTCCTCTGGCAGGCAGCCCAACATGGAGCGCAGGTAAAGAAGGTGAATGGAGACGACCTTTTCGTTTACATTCGGCACGCCACTTCAAGCTGGGTATTCCGCTGCGGGGAATTCATCGACCCCAAGGGATGGCTTCGTGTCGGGTTACCCACTACGCTGGAAGGTGACATCGATTTCTACCGCCGGCATTCATCGGCTGTATCTGCGTGCAGCCCTCCTTCAGACCAACCTCTTGTCAGCTGCATCATGCCTACGGCAAATCGACGGGGCTTTGTCCCGCGCGCCATCGAATTTTTCCAAAGGCAGGATTACGAGAATCGCGAACTGCTTGTGCTCGATGACGGTACCAACCCGGTGACCGATCTGATGCCGGACGACTCTTGCATCCGCTACGTTCAATTACACGATCGCTCAACGCTGGGCGCAAAGCGCAATCATGGGTGCAGGCTAGCTGCCGGAGATTTCATCCTTCATTGGGACGATGACGATTGGATGTCACCTTCACGCATTTCAATCCAGATGCAGGCGCTGCGCAGCCGCCCCGACATCGACATCTGCGGGCTCTCGCAACTCTACTTCTACGATCCGGTACCCGGGATTGCTTGGCTGTACACTCATCCTCCCGGATCACGCGCATGGCTTTCAGGAAATACGCTCTGCTATCGCAAGAGCCTATGGAAGAACCGCCCATTCCCCGAAATCAACGAAGGCGAAGACACGCTCTTTGTATGGTCTCTCAGCGAGCGGCAAATGCTTGCCCTCGGCGATCCCACATTTTTCGTCGCTACTGTGCATGCCCACAACACCAGCCCCAAGCGTACGTATACACCCGGCTGGAATAGCGTTCCCCAGGACACCATCGCCCACCTGATTGGCGAGCAGTTCGAAACCTACCGCGGCCATCTTCAGTCCGCAGATACTATGGCAACAAACCTCTAACCCGGGAGTTCCATATGCCAACCAGAGCCATGGTCGCTTCTGCACCATTCATTCAGGATACCTCTCCACGCGTGCTCCAGAAGAAGGAGCGCGGCCCGCTGGTCAAATAGTCTACCTCCAATAAGGAAACGCCGTCCGCTGGCACAGTCAAATTAGAAATGGTGACGGACTTGGCTGCGCCGGCGTCAATATTGCCTGCCTTGGCCAGTCCCGAAGAGTAGTTGCTGAATCCTGCGATTACCGACCCGCCGAGAGTCGCGGCTTCCGCGTCATGCGCCCTAAACGAGGCGAGCGGAGCATCTCCATTGTCGCCGATCACGATGCGATCGAGGTCAGGAAGGTATCGATCAGCACTCTGGTATCGGCTGCCGGAGCAGGTTCGAACGGCACAGATGGGACTCCGCCGCGGTCCGACCAACGGCACTGTGTTGAAGTGCGCGAGTTGGTCCCAGAGGCCAGGCGTGGAGAACCGATACCAAGTGCAATGGACCCCGCACCACAGACGGGTGCACTCTTGTGTCGTGCAGCGCTGCCAAGAGAAGCGGCCGGCTTGATGCGGTCAAATGGAAAAGGCGCCAACAATTCTGGCGCATTTCGTCGAACGCCGGGCAGCAGAGGTGAACGAGTGGTCTGGAGAAGAGCTAGGCAAAGGCCCTCCTGTCACTCCGGAGACAACGACTGGCGCCTTCTCTTGCGCTGGGCGATCCTCTGCGCGCTAATTGTATCTTTGCAAGCGCCTTCGATGACCAGAGCCGAATCCGAGCCTTCCGCGAAAGGTGAAGGCGGCAGCCTGCCGGGCGCATGGCACGATCCCTTCCCAGAGAAGATCTCTGTCGTGGAAGGAAGAGATATTCGCCGGCTTTCCGGAAGCGCCGGGTTGTCGGAGACTAGAGTTGCCTGGGTGGTCCGGGACAATCTGGGTTTTATATGGTTTGGGACGCAATATGGATTGAACAGATTCGATGGTTATAAATCGAAGGTGTTCAAGCACCAACCAGGACGGTCGGATACCCTGAGCTGTGTCTATAATTCGCAGCCTTTTTGTCGATCATTCCGGGACGCTATGGGTCGGCTGCGACCGGTTTCTCGATAAGTTCGAATCTCTCACAGAAACCTTTGCTTACTATCGCATCGATACACAGGTTTCTACCCCGATCGATCGGATCAACGAGGATCACGCGGGGATACCAATCGCACGGCCGAAGAACCGGCAATTCCAAATTGGGCTGCCGCAAGTGTCATCGTCACTGTTCGAAGGAAGCGTCGGCGATCGTTGTTGATTATGTTCGACATTTATTTCGGCTCCAGTCAGGAGATTCCCGCGGTATAGAGCAAGTTCTCAATCGGGGTGATCGTAGATTCGCTTACTCGGGAAACTTGAATCATGGTGGATCCCCTCCTGGAAAACTCTCGTTGCTCGTGTCCGATGAGTTTGGACCGATGCACATGGTACGGAGTCAAGGGGAGACAGATGTGAACGACAACCTGATCATCGGCATATTGGCAAAACGAAGCGGCGTGAACGTGGAGACGATCCGTTACTACCAGCGTCGTCATCTGCTCCAGGAACCATCGAAGCCGCTTGGCGGCTATCGACAGTATTCATTGGAAACAGTGAGACGGATAAGGTTTATCAAAAGAGCCAGACTCTCGGATTCACTCTGGAAGAGATTAGTGGGTTGCTAAGGCTTGATGAAAGAAAGGCCTGTCTGGAAACGCGAGAAGTTGCGGCGCAGAAGTTGATCCTGATAGAAGAGAAGCTCTCGGATCTATCAAGAATCAAGAAGGCGTTATCCCGCCTGGTGCGCGCGTCCGATGCGTCCTCTGCCGGTGAACCATGCCCCATCATTCACCTCCTCGTACAGAATTGAGAACCGGGTCCTAGATGAAGTATCTGCGCTACCCTACTGCGTTTTGGAGCTTGAGCTGTTGTTTGGGCAAATGGCAAAGTTGTGAACGATCGCCCTATTCCGCCTTATTCCGGCTTATTCGGCTCCCCCTCCAGCTTCGACGCCGAAGTCAGAAATCACACGGCACCTCGGCCATGCCCGCGAGAGCCCATCAATCCAAGTCTTTTCAACCGCGATTGGGGAAGTTCGCTGCCACGACATTTGCCGACCTGGCAGGAGGTAGAGGCTCATGGTGTTCCGGCGACAAGGTGATAACGCCGATGGGGATCTCTCGGGCCGCTTCCAATCTCCACGATCAATCCGCGTTCTACCAACGAAGCAAGACGAGTTCTAGTTGGTCGAGAGGAGATCTCAATTCGCTCGGCAATCTGCGAAGTGGAGAGACCAGCATCAGGATGCTCGGCCAATGCCGGGAGGATCATTTCGTCTCGAGTGTCCTTGGCTGGGGCGTTGCGAACGACTGCCGAGAGGGTCACGCGAAAATGCGTCCCAATCTCCTCAAACCGCGGGGCGTCCCGTCCGCGGTCCCTGCAGGCCGCGGTCATTCGCTGGATACCGCTCTCCACTGTTCGATCAGTCCGAGGTCTTGAAATACGCGCACGATGACCCGGTTGCGGAGCTTTGAGATGCCTTTTTGAATGTCGTCGATGGTGAGGCCGAAAGGCAGTAATTCGGGATTTTCGATCTCAAGACGATCGTCGCCAGCTTCAAAGTCTCCATTTCTCGGCGAGCGAGTTTGCGGATCGGCCGAAAGAACTCGGAAGCAGCTCGGAAGTCGATCGCTTCCGAGTTCAATTCCGGTATGGGCTGCTCATCCAGAGACGAAACCTGGCCATATCGCCGCATCTCCTCGATCAAAACGAGATCGGCACGCCGACCGTTGGCTGCGCAGAGTGTCAATTCGGTTCAGGGCTTGCTCGCGAAGAAAGCATTTCCTGCGTACCCGCTCAAGGCGTTTCCGATGTAGCCTAGCTACCATCCGGATAGAGAATCGTCACTGTGTTGTGGCCGATGAACGGAGAAGATCTCGGTTGTCACACGTGCGCTTTACCCGTTATAGGTCAACTGATGACGCCGGTGATAGATCCAAATCGCGGATATATGAGCAGAAGCGGACACAACAGGCTATATCACGAGGGTGACAAGACCCGTGGCCACGAGCGCGGCTGCCCAGACCAAGTCGAAGTTGAACCACGCCTTACGGAGAAGTGCGAGGCCGAGCTTTCGATAGACCACCCAAGCAAGCAGCCCTGTGACCGCAAGATAGGCAAGCGTGTGGACACCGGTGGCCAGCATCCCTGCCAGCGGACTGGTGGTTGGAGACAGGTGATGGTGACCTGCCATTTGACCCTGTGCTTCGACAGTGGTGCTGCCCAGCAGCACCGGCACGACCATTAAACCGGCGCCGTGCGCAGAGGCCATCAGAAACGACCAGACGGTCAAGTCGCGAAAGCCCACCTGCATACGGACCCATCGCGGGTGCTGATGTCGCACCAGGCAGAAGATTCCAAGGCCGACCAGGATCGCTGCGACGGAGTAGCGGATGGCGGTAAGCGGCAGCGTCATGCCGAGAAACGCGACAGTCAGCACTACGCTGCCGATTGCCAAGCCGTGGCCGAGCGCAATGGGGACGAGTGATCTTAGCACTGCGCTCCCCTTTTGCTCCTGAATCCCCAGCGCCACCGCGAAGAGCCAGCCCATCCCTGGGTTGAGACCGTGGTAGGCGCCAAGGAGAAGCATCAGCCACAACGTCGTCGAAGTCAGCTCCACATGAGTCATTTCGCGTCCGAGTAGCAATAGGAGTCTGACGAAGCGTCGCCCCCTTCCAGACGAAGCTGGTGCGCTCGCACCCCGTCGAATTCGACAAAGAACTTTTCATCGAGTTTCATCCCGCCCATTGGGTTGGTATCGATTTTCACCATCCAACTCTTTACACCATCGGGATAGAACTGCTCGTCCCACGGGGAGTAGAGCGAGTTGGTGAAATAGGCGCGCTTGCCGTCGCGGCTGATTTCAACCATCTGCGCACCTCCATTAAGCGCTTGCTGGGGCTTCTTCGGGTGAGCTGCCCGGCGCACGATACCACCGAGGTGGACCGAGCCAGTCTTCTTCGGGCTGGCGGGATCGGACACGTCGTACTGGATGAATTCCCCTGTCCCCCAGCACGAAACATAGAGGAAGCGGTCGTCGAGTGAGAGGTTGATGTCGGACACCAACGGCGGCACCGCCTTGAAGCCCTTGAGCAGAGGTGGCAGGTCTTCCGGATCGGCAGGCTCGGCGGGAATTTCGATCACCTTGCGAGCTGCCCATTTGCCGTTCTTTCCGCCGTCCTCGCGATGCCACATCCAGATGGAGGACGAAAGGTCTTTAAGCGAGATGACCACGCCGACGAATCCGAAAGTCCTTTTGGGGTCGTGTGAGGGCCGAAGCTCGAGCACCATCTGTTGCTCCGCACCCAGGTCAATTTCCTGCAGATGGCGGCCCTTATCCAGGTCCCAGATATGCAGCTTGTGGCCGTACTTTCCGCCCAGCAGCAACTCCGGGTTCAGGCCGTCCTTCACCATATTCGGAGTGCCCCATTCTGACGTAATCATGGTGTCGTGACCGAGGTGCCACCAGAAGTCGTAGGCCAGATTCTGTGGGCCGTGGTCCTTCTCCCAGGGCCCCTTCAGCTCAAATGTGTTGGCATCCATCAGGAAGATGCCGCCGGGGCCGTCGCCGCTGGCCGAACCGAGCGCGCTGCCATAGATGCCGTCGGGGCCACAATGAATGGTGTGTGGCGATGTGTAGCCTGTCTTTTTAATGAACTCTTCAGGCTCAATCACCTTCACGATCTTGGGATGATTGGGGTCCGCTTTCGTGTCCAGGATGTGAATCCGGGACGACCCGATGCCCGGCACAACCAGGTAACGACGCTCCATGTGCGGGTGAGGGGCCTGCGGGCAGAGGCACGCGCTGCAAGCGTTCCAGCCAAAGTGATGCAACTCGTTATCGTCATTGGGAAAATCCACCTGGCCGAGGAACTGACCATACGTGGAGGAGCTCGGGTCGACGTTGATGACTCCCATCGCGTCCCGCTTACCGCTCTTGCCAACGTTGAGCAGAGCTACGTAAGCGATGCGTTCCGGGGCGGCGTGCAGGGACAGAGTGTAGATCATGGAGGTCGCAGTAACCCCAAAACAAAAGAAGCGAAGCGAGCGTTATGGCTCCGGTTTGGGACGAAGTATGGCTACAGTGCGCCGGCGGCTGAGGCGGCGCCCGCCCGCATGGTGCAGATCCTACGGTTTCTCGGCGCGCGGCTGGAGCAACAGAAAGCCAAAGGCAGCACGTTCTTCATCGGCACCCAACTCTCGGCGTTG
>Ga0137385_10000849_pt1 | contig 25328 bp, 22 predicted proteins | sample SagtaG_FD_104921 | JGI IMG/M metagenome (GOLD analysis project Ga0137385, IMG submission 104921) | Vadose zone soil microbial communities from Sagehorn Ranch, Mendocino, California, USA - Sage2_R_80_16 metaG | ecosystem: Environmental > Terrestrial > Soil > Vadose zone | place: USA: California... | reverse complement strand
CTTTCGGAGTGAATGCCTTGGCGGGCGCACGAGGCCGGAGGGACCATGGCGCCACGGCGCACAGATCGCCCCGTGCGGATCGACCGAACCTGGATATTCACCTACGATGTGACTCGGGAGGAGCCGGCTCCGCAGCCGGCGTGAACGCGCAATTCCAATGAACCAACTCGGGAGGATTTCATGACAAAAATGACGACCTGCGTGAGCGCCGCCATGCTGGCGTTGCTCGCTTCGCCTGCGCTCGCCCAGAACCCGGCCGCAAAAGCCGCGGTGCCGCAGTTCCAGGTCGATCCATTCTGGCCGAAGGCACTGCCGAACAACTGGCTCCTCGGCCAGGTTTCGGGCATCAGGACCGACCGGTTCGATCGCATCTGGGTCGTCCATCGGCCCGGCTCGCTCAACGAGCGCGAGCGAGCTGCCGAGCGCAACCCGCCGCCGGTGCGATGCTGCGTCGCCCCGCCGCCGGTGCTGGTCTTCGACCAGTCGGGCAATCTGGTCTCGCATTGGGGCGGCCCCGGCCAGGGTTACAATTGGCCCAAGAGCGAACACGGCGTCTACATTGACGACAATGATTTCGTCTGGCTCGCCGGCAACGACAATGCGGACGGCCAGGTGCTCAAGTTCACCATGGACGGAAAATTCGTGATGCAGATCGGCAAGCCGATCACGGGGCCCGACAGCAACTCGACCGAGCGCCTCGGCTCGCCGGCCGACATCGCAGTCGATGCGGCCGCGAAGGAGGTTTATGTCGCCGACGGCTACACCAACCGGCGCGTCGTCGTGTTCGATTCGGAGACCGGCGCCTACAAACGCCATTGGGGCGCCTATGGCAAGAAACCGAGCGACGAGAAGACGCCGCCCTATGACCCGGCGAAGCCCGTGTCGCAGCAGTTCGGCAACCCGGTGCATTGCGTGCGCATCGCCAAGGATGGCCTCGTCTATGTCTGTGACCGCACCAACGATCGCCTGCAGGTCTTCCGCAAGGACGGGACCTTCGTGTCCGAGCACTTCTTCGAGAAGCAGACGCGAATGACCGGCTCGGTCTACGAGATCGCCTTCTCACCCGATCCCGAGCAGAAATTCATCTACATGGTGGACGGAGCGAACGGCGAGATCCGCATCGTCGATCGCGCAACGCAGGAGACGGTCGGACGCTTCGGCCGGGTCGGACGCCAGGCCGGGCAGTTCGTGGCCGTCCATAACATCACCGTCGACCGGGGAGGCAACATCTACACCGCGGAAGTGAACACCGGGCAGCGGATCCAAAAATTCCGGCGGCTCGACATGCAGAATTAATCGAGGCATCATTCGGACACTGCGGAAGGTCGCACGTCGAAAGAAGCGGGCAAGCTCAGTCACCCCGAGGTGCTCGGCCGAAGGCCGAGCCTCGAGATGACGGCGCAAGGGAGATTGGAATGGCATCGATCGAAAAATTCAACGACCATTGCTGGAAGGACGTGGTCCCGGAAGCGGACTTGAAACTTTATACCGCCTGGCGGCGGGAGACTTTCGTGGGGCCCCGGCCGGCGCTGCTTGCGATCGATCTCTATGACCTCGTTTATCGCGGCGGTCCGCATTCGCCCTACGAGCTCAACGAGCGCTATCCCAACACCTGCGGCATCTACGCGCATCGCGCCATCGCGCCGACCAAGCGTCTGTTCGCCGCTTCGCGCCGCGCCGGCATCCCGGTCTTCTACTGCACGCAGGAGACGCGCCCGAACAACCGGCCGCCGGGCGCGGTCTCAACCAGGCGCCAGCGCGGCGTTCCGTCCGCCGACGGCTACGCCATCTATCACGAATTTGCGCCCGAGCCGTCGGATGTGGTCATCTGGAAGCAGCGCGCGAGCGCATTCCAGGGCACGCCGCTGTTTTCGCATCTTTCGCTTCTCGGCGTGCAGAGCCTGATCGTCTGTGGTGAGAGCACATCGGGCTGTGTTCGGGCGAGCGTCGTCGACGCCTATTCGAACGGCTTCCACGTGACGCTGGTAGAGGAATGCACCTATGATCGTGCCGAGCTGACCCACAAGGTCAATCTGTTCGACCTGCATCACAAATACGTCGATGTCATGCATCTCGACGAAGTGGTCGCACATCTCGACGCGACGAGCATGGATCGAGCTGCGGAATAACGAACATGAAACTCCACGCGATGATGTTGAAAAGCCTGTTCTGCGCGCTCGCCCTCCCGCTGGCGCTGGCCGGCCTCGACACGGCGGCGCAGGCGCAGGACGCCGCGGCCTTTCTTGCCGGGCGGACCAAGGATTGCCCGGGCTGCGACCTCTCCGGCGCAATGCTCAAGCGGCAAAACCTGGCCGGTGCCAATCTCGCAGGCGCCAATCTCAAGGGCGCGAGCTTCCATCGGTCCGTGCTGCGGGGGGCGAATCTCTCGGGCGCCGATCTCACCGGCGCCAACCTCAACAAGACCGACCTCATTCAGGCCGACCTGAGCAACGCCAAGCTCGCCAACGCAATGCTGTTTGAGGCCGACGCGAGCCGCGCCAACTTTTCCCGCGCCGACCTCACGGAAGCACTGATGGGCAGCATCCGTCTGCTCTTGGGAAAGCTCGATGGTGCACAACTCGTAGAGACGGATCTGGAAGCTGCACAGCTCAACGACGCAAGTTTCGTCGATGCCAATCTCAACGGCGCCAATCTGCATCAGGCAAGATTGCTGCGCGCCAACCTGCGTGGAGTGGTCGCGGAGGATACGGAATTTACCCAGGCGAACCTGCGCGACGCCAATCTCACGGGCGCGGTGATGCGCGACTCCATTTTTTATCTGGGCGACCTTGGCGGGGCGGACCTGAGCCGAGCCGACTTCACGCGTGCGATTCTGCGCTCGGCCAATATGGGCAACACCAACCAGGCCGGAACAGTCTTCACCGGCGCGATGATGCCCGACAACACCATCCATCCGTGACGCAGCGCTTCGGTCCTACTTGGCTGGATCGCGAAGGAACGCGCCATTTCTTCGTAATAATAGGCGCACTATGGCACTTGATGTGACATCTGCCATTGGCGCTAACGAGCGGCTGGCGATTTGTAGACCTCGATCCGTGCGGAACTCTCGAACAGGTTTTCGGTGAGGCGATTCTCGTTGGGATCGACGGCATACTGGCCGGCCTTGTAGTAGCGGCGGGCTTCTACTCGAATCACCCGTCCGTCTAGATTCTTTTCGCAAGACTCCTTGATGAACCAATCATCGATCGGCCGCTCGCCTTCGGCCAGCGGCAGGTCGGTGCAAGCCAATCCGAGCCCGGCAATTCCTTTGAAAAGATCGGCTAACCCGAAGGCGTTAAGGCGTGTGTTTCCCTCCACCCGCGGGTCGTTGACGATCCGATATCCCTGCAGGAGGCCCGCGTCATCGATCAGGAGCGACGTAATGATCGGCTGGCCCGCCAGCGAATTGGCCTGGTACTGCCGAATCATGATGTCGGAACGACGGGCGCGTGCGACATATTCCATCTCGTCGTCATAGCGGAACCAGACCTCGTGCAACCCTGTCGTCCTTTCGAGCGGGCACTGAGCAAATTCGGCGAAACTTCTGAGCACGCGAGCTGGCGGGCCGCCGTTGGTCCCGCAGGCCGGATCGACGAAATCGTTGAGCGGCAACGCACTGACCGCTGTGCCGAGCTTGATGTCCCAGATTTTCGGCGCGGTGGACTTTTGGGCGCTTGCGCCACCGATGGCGAGCCACGCGCCGAGTGCCAGGCCAATCGAAAGCAAAGAACTCCGCATGACCAAGGTTCCTGACGATGACATGTCACGCCGATCTCTCATCGGCCTGGGCAACACGTCCTCATACACCACAACAGCACACTAGGGAAGAAAGAGGGGAGCCTTGCGGCTCCCCTCATGTTCGAGCGGACCGTTCCGGCCGATCAGAGACCGAAGACTGCCACGATTGCGGTGGGCTGATAGAGGCCGCCGCCGCGCACCCCGACGCCGCCGCCGGCAATGACCGCGATATACTGCTTGCCTCCGACGCTGTAGGTCATCGGCGGAGCGGTGATCGGCGTGCCGAGGCTGAAGCTCCACGCCTCCTTGAGCGTCTCGGCATTATAGGCGGCGAGTTTGCCAGTCATATGCCCGGTGAACAACAGGTCACCGTCGGTGCTCAGCATGCCCGACTCGGTCGGCGGTTGGAACGTCTCCTTCCCGAGCACCTTGCCGGTCCGCAGGTCGAGCGCCCAAAGGGCGCCGTGCGCCGTGACCCGGCCTTGCTCGGTGCAGCAGGGCGGTAGACCGATATAGTCTTTCTTGTCATCCATGGGCGTCTTGTTGACGGTGGTCGATATGCAGCCCTCGGCGCCTGCCACATAAGCGATCATGCGCTTGGCATCCAAGGTCGGCGGAAAGAAGGTCGGTGCGCCATTCCACCAGGGGCACGACTCCTGCCCGGGCTTGCCGCGCATGACGCCGACGCCGGCGTAGAGCTGCACGTCTTTCGTCGGATCGTAGTCGACGGGCTTGCCTGTCTTCGGATCGATCCCCTTGGTCCAGGTGATCTTCTCCTGATAAGGATCGGCCCGCAGGAACTGGCCGTTGGTGCGGTCGAGGGTGTAGAAGAAGCCGTTGCGGGAGAAATTCGCCACGACTTTGCGGGTCTCGCCGTTGATCGAGACATCGTAGAGCATCTTCGGGCTCGGAGTATCGAAATCCCAGTGCTCGTTGGGCGTCTCCTGGAAGTACCACACGATCTTGCCGGTGTCGGCGTCGAGCGCGATGGTGCTCGCGGTGTAGAGGTTGTCGCCCGGGCGGAATTCGGGATCGAAGCTCGGGAACGCGTCGCCGGTGCCGTAGTAGACAAGATTGGTGGCCGGATCATAGGAGGCCGTCTGCCACACGCCGCCGCCGCCGATGCGCCAGGCGTTGTGGTTGTCCTTCCAGGTCTCGGAACCAGGCTCGCCCGGCGCCGGGATCGTGAAGGTCCGCCACGCGAGCTGGCCGCTATTGACGTCCCAGGCGCCGACCCAGCTCCTGGTGCCGAGCTGGCCGCCGGTGCTCTCGCCCTGCAGGACGAGTTCCTTGCCGCCGCGGGTCTTGAGCGTGAGCGGTGCAGCGGTGAACCCTTGGGTTTTGGGGGACGGCGTGCCGGTGGCGGGATCGGTGGGAGCCGCGGCATTCACTTCCCAGATCACCTCGCCCGAATCGCGGTTGACCGCGATCATGCGCATATCGTTCGTGGAGACGAAAACCTTGTTTCCGTACATTGCGAGCCCGCGGTTGGTGCGGGCTTGCTTGATCTTCGGATCGTATCTCCACAGGGGAACTGCTTGGGTGCCGCTGCGGACATCGAATTTCGTCACCCTTGTCCAGGTGTCGGCCACATACATGTAGCCGTCGTCCACCAGCGGAGATGATTCCTCCTTGCCCCGGAGGGTTCCTCCGGTCGCCCTGCCGCCAATCGAGAACATGAATTTGAGCTTGAGATCCTTGACGTTGTCGCGGTTGATCTCCTTGAGCGCGGAGTGGCGCGAGTTGTTGTAGTCATGGTGAACCATGAGCCAGTTCTGCGGCTCGTTCGCGCTATTGAGCAGTCGCTCTGGTGTGACGTCGGCCGCGACCGCCGGCAGCGCGATGGCCGCAAGGCCGATCGAGGTGAATGCAGCGAGTATTTCTCTTTTGGACACGGCTTTCCTCCCGTTGGTGAGCGAAGCGAATTCCAGCGCCGCGGACGATAGGCTTGGACCTGCGCCTCCGTCGCGCGGACGCTCCTTCGGCGGTGATCGCCTACCCCATCTTATCGCAAGATTTTGGCATGCGCTCTGGAAAATTGAGCCTCCACCCCGAGCTGGCGCGCCCGGGGCCGCCGCGCTTGCACCGGCCCTGGCGCACCTATATAAGCCCCGCCATCTCACACGCGGACCTTGGCCAAAAGGCCGTCCGGTGGCTCGATCCGACCCGCAGGGGAGGGGGAGCTCACGGGTCCGCGGCGGCTCAACCGGAGAACGACCATGTCGCTGCCCGACTACAGCATGCGCCAGCTCTTGGAGGCTGGCGTCCATTTCGGCCATCAGGCCCACCGCTGGAACCCGAAGATGTCGGAATACATCTTCGGCACCCGCAACAATATCCACATCATCGACCTCGCCCAATCGGTGCCGATGCTCCATCGTGCGCTGCAGGCGGTGAGCGACACCGTCGCCAATGGCGGGCGCATCCTGTTCGTCGGCACCAAGCGCCAGGCGCAGGACGCCATTGCCGATGCGGCCAAGCGCTCCGCGCAATATTACGTCAATTCGCGATGGCTCGGCGGTACGCTGACCAATTGGAAGACCATTTCGCAGTCGATCTCGCGGCTGCGCAAGCTCGAGGAAATGCTCAATTCCGGCGAGGCCCAGGGCTACACCAAGAAGGAACGCCTCACGCTCCAGCGCGAGCGCGACAAGCTTGACCGCGCGCTCGGCGGGATCAAGGACATGGGCGGGCTCCCCGACCTGCTGTTCGTGATCGACACCAACAAGGAGGACATCGCCATCAAGGAGGCGCAGCGGCTCGGCCTGCCGGTCGCGGCGGTGGTCGACACCAACTGCAATCCCATCGGCATCACCTATGTGGTCCCGGGCAATGACGACGCGAGCCGCGCCATCACGCTTTATTGCGACCTCGTCGCCAAGGCCGCGATCGACGGCATTTCGCGCGCCCAGGGCGATATGGGCATCGACACTGGCGCCGCAGCCGAGCCAATCGCGGAGCAACTGCCGGCGCCGGCCGAGGGCCCCGGCTACGAGGTTCTCTCAGGCCCGCGCGGGGTCGCCGACGACCTCAAGAAGCTCGCCCACGTCTCGCCCACGATCGAGAAGAAGCTCAACGACCTTGGCATCTTCCACTATTGGCAGGTCGCGGGCCTCGGCCCTGAGGCCGCCCACAAGATCGGCGAGGAAGTGGGGCTGCCTGGCCGCATGGAAGGCTGGATCGCACAGTCGAAGGAATTGACCGCCGAATAACATTCATCGTCAGGAAGACGGAGGCCAGACGACGGAAGACGGAGGACGGACAAGCGATTTGGGGAACCCCTTCCGTCCTCTGTCGTCTGTCTTCTGTCGTCTGGCCGCAGCCCCGACGAAAGGACCGCATTATGGCCAACGTGACGACCCAGATGGTCAAGGAACTCCGCGACCGGACCAGCGCGGGCATGATGGATTGCAAGTCGGCGCTCACCGAGACCGGCGGCGACATGGAAGCTGCGGTCGACCTGCTGCGCAAGAAGGGGCTCGCCAAGGCCGCCAAGAAGGCTGGCCGGATCGCCGCCGAGGGCCTGATCGGCGTCGCGCTCACAGCCACCAAGGGAGTCGTGGTCGAGGTCAATTCGGAGACCGACTTCGTCGCGCGCAACGACCTCTTTCAGGGCCTCGTGAAGATGATTGCCGACGTCGCGATCACCGCCGGCACCGATGTCGAGGAGATCAAGAAGGCAAAGATCGGCAGCATGACGGTGGCCGACGCCATGGCCCATACGATCGCCAAGATCGGCGAGAACATGACACTGCGCCGCGCGGCCTCGCTCGAAGTCGGAACCGGAGTGGTTGCGAGCTACGTGCACAATTCGGTCGCCGAAGGGCTTGGCAAGATCGGGGTCATCGTCGCGCTCGAATCGGCAGGCAAGGCCGACGAGCTGGCCCGCTTCGGCCGCATGGTTGCGATGCATGTCGCTGCCTCCAATCCACAGGCGCTCGACGTCGAGAGCCTCGATCCCGACCTGGTGCGGCGCGAGAAGGAGGTGCTCGCCGACAAGGCCAAGGCGCAGGGAAAACCTGCAAATGTCATCGACAAGATCGTCGAATCAGGGCTCAAGACCTTCTACAAGGAGGTCTGTCTGCTCGATCAGCCCTATATCCACGAGCCTGACAAGAGCGTGGCGCAGGCGATCAAGGAAGCCGAGGCCAAGGCCGCCGCCCCGATCAAGGTCACGGGTTACGTGCGCTATGCGTTGGGCGAAGGCATCGACCGGCCGGGCACCGATTTCGCGGCCGAGGTCGCTGCGACCGCCGGGCAGAGCTGAGGATATCCCGCGCCGGCGGCGCACCGCTTCGCGTCGGGCCCGGCAGCTGAGGCGAGGAAGCGGGCGCACCATGGCTGAGCCGACCTTCCGACGAGTGGTGGTGAAAGTCTCGGGCGAGGCCCTGATGGGTCCCGATCCTTTCGGCATTCACCAGCCCACGCTTGAACGAATCGCCGCCGATCTCGTGGCGGCCCGGGCGCTCGGGGTCGGCATCGGCGTCGTGGTCGGCGGCGGCAATATTTTTCGTGGCGTCAGGGTCTCCGAGCAAGGCATCCCGCGGGTCACCGGCGATATGATGGGCATCCTGGCGACCCTCATGAACGCGCTCGGGCTCGAGACCGCGATCGAGAAGGCGGGCGCACCGGCCCGCACCCTGTCGGCGCTCGCCATGCCTGAAATCTGCGAGACCTACGAGCGGCAGCGGGCGCTGCGGCATCTCGATGCGGGGCGCATGATTCTGTTCGGGGGCGGTACCGGGAACCCGTTCTTCACCACGGATACCACCGCCGTCCTGCGGGCGGCCGAGATCGGGGCCCAGGCGGTGTTGAAGGCGACCGATGTGGACGGGGTCTACAGCGCCGACCCGAAAAAGGACCCGAAGGCGAAGCGCTACGACCGGCTCACCCACCAGGAGGCGATCGAGCGCGACCTCAAGGTCATGGACTCGACCGCCTTCGCGCTTGCCCGGGAAAACCGTATGCCTATCATCGTGTTCTCGATCCGCGAGCCCGGGGCGATCGAGGCGGTGCTGCGCGGGCGTGGACGCGCCACGGTCGTCGGCTGTTGAGGCAGTCGGGTTCGCCGTCGCTCGTGCTGGTCGAGGCGGTCGGCGAGAGCAGCGACATGATTCGACTGAACGGCTTGGCAGGGGGATCGCCATGGCAACTGCAACTCATGACCTCAACGAACTCAAGCGGCGCATGCAGAGCACCATCCAGACGCTGAAGCATGAGTTGGGGGGCCTCCGCACGGGCCGCGCGTCCGCGAGCCTGCTGGAACCGATCCAGGTCGAGGCCTATGGCTCGCACATGCCGCTCAACCAGGTCGCCACCATCAGCGTGCCCGAGCCACGCCTCCTTTCCGTTCAGGTTTGGGACCGGTCGATGGTTCATGCTGTGGAAAAAGCCATTTCGGCCTCCAATCTCGGACTCACGCCATCGACCGAAGGGCAGGTGCTGCGGCTGCGCATCCCGGAGCTCAACGAGGAACGGCGCAAGGAATTGGTGAAGGTTGCGCACAAATATGCGGAGGCTGCGCGCATTGCGGTTCGCCACGTGCGGCGCGACGGCCTTGATGTGCTCAAAAAACTGGAAAAGGATCACGAGATCAGCGAGGACGATGGCAAACGGTCGTCCGACCAGGTGCAGAAGGCCTGCGACGAGGCGATTGCCGAGGTCGACAAGATGCTCGCGGCGAAGGAAAAGGAGATCCTCACGGTGTGAGGTGCGGTGGACATGTCGAACGCCGAGGCGCTGCAGACTGCTCGGATCGGCGAATTCGCCGTGCCCCAGCATGTTGCCATCATCATGGATGGCAACGGGCGCTGGGCCGCCGCACGCGGCCTTCCGCGCAGCGAAGGCCACCGGCGCGGCGTCGAGGCGCTTCGCCGCACGGTGCGCGCGGCTGGCGACCTCGGCATCGGCATCCTCACCATCTTTTCCTTCAGCTCCGAGAACTGGTCGCGGCCACCGTCCGAAATCCGCGAGCTCATGGGGCTCCTGCGACGCTTCATTCGCAACGACCTTGCCGATATTCACCGCAACGGCGTACACGTTCGCGTGATCGGCGAGCGCGACGGTCTCGACCCGGAAATCCGACGGCTTCTGGAGGAGGCGGAGGAGCTGACCAAGGACAATGACAAGCTCACCCTCGTGGTCGCTTTCAATTACGGTGGTCGGCAGGAGATCGCGCGCGCGGCGCAGCGCCTGGCGACCGAGGTCGCGGCCGGCCGCCTGCCCGCGAGCGCTGTTACCGCCGACAGGCTTGCGGTTTATCTCGATGCGCCGGACCTGCCAGACCCGGACCTCATCATCCGAACGAGCGGCGAGCAGCGGCTGTCCAATTTCCTGTTGTGGCAAGCGGCCTATAGCGAGCTCGTCTTTGTCCCCACCTATTGGCCCGACTTCGATCGCGCGAGTCTCGAAGGCGCAATTGCCGAATACTGCCGGCGCGAGCGCCGGTTCGGCGGCCTGATCGCAAAGACCGGTTCATGAGCATGGCCGGCGCGGACCCCGCGCGACCCTGGAGCGCCAAGCTCCCCGGCGGCGAGCTCGCGTTGCGCGTCCTTTCGGCGCTCGTGCTCGCGCCGCTCGCGGTCGCGATCGCCTATTTTGGCGGCTGGCTGTTCGTTGGCTTCTGGGGTCTGGCGGCGTTGGGCGTGTTGTTGGAATGGACCTCGCTCGTGTCCACGGACGATCGGCGCGCAGTTTTGATAACCGGCGCGGCATCGATTGTGATCGCATTGGCGCTCGCGGGCAGCGCAGCTAATGCCGCCGAGGGGATGCAGGCGACGCGGCTGTTGGCGTCGATCATCGTGCTCACGATGGGAATGCTGGGCGTGGTCGTCCTTGCACCGAGGACTCAGCGCGCATGGGTCGCGGGCGGCATCCCATACGCAGGCGCGCTGGCCGTGGCGCCGATCGTGCTGCGGTCTGGCGGTGAGCATGGTTTCCTCGCGATCGTGTTTCTGTTCGTGATCGTGTGGACGACCGACATTCTTGCCTATTTCGGCGGCCGCGCGCTCGGCGGGCCGAAGCTCGCGCCCCGGATCAGCCCGAAAAAGACCTGGTCAGGGGCGATCGGCGGCGCCGCCGCGGCCGCCATCGCGGCGATCGTCTTCGCCAAGCTCGCGGGCCTTGCAGATCTCTTTGCACTCGCCTTGATCGCGGTGATTCTGTCCGTCTGCGCGCAGGCCGGCGATTTGTTCGAATCCGCTCTCAAGCGGCGCTTCAACGCCAAGGACTCGGGCCAATTGATTCCAGGGCATGGTGGGTTGATGGATCGCCTCGACGGCTTCGTGGCGGCTGCTGTAGTGGCCGCATTGATCGGGGTTGCCCGGGGTGGCATCGAGGCGCCGGCACGCGGTCTGTTGGTGTGGTGAGAGTAGGATCAGGCATGCCGCTCGCACCGTCCGAAGGGCGCGTCTCCGCAGTCGCCGAACGCACTGTCACCATCCTCGGCGCAACCGGCTCGATCGGCGCGAGCACAGTCGACCTCATCAAGCGCAATCGTGGGTATTACCGGGTCGAGGCGTTGAGCGCCAATCGCAACGGGGCCGCACTCGCAGAGCTTGCACGCGATCTCGGCGCCCGCTTTGCGGCGGTCGGCGATCCGGCCGCCTATCGCGAGCTCAAGGATGCGCTCAGCGGCACGGGAGTCGAGGCGGCGGCTGGCGAGAGCGCCCTGATCGAAGCCGCCGCACGGCCCGCGCAATGGGTGATTGCCGCAATCACCGGTGCGGCAGGGCTCAAGCCGACGCTCGCCGCCGCCGAGCGCGGCGCCATTGTCGCGCTCGCCAACAAGGAATGTCTGGTCTGTGCCGGCAGCCTGTTCATGCGCCGCGCGGCGGCTGCAGGCGCCACCGTGCTGCCAGTCGATTCTGAACATAATGCCCTCTTTCAGGCCATGAGCGCCGGTCGCCGCGAGGACGTTCGCCGCGTGGTCCTCACCGCCTCGGGAGGCCCGTTCCGCACCTGGACCGCCGACGCGATCAGGACAGCGACTCCGGAACAGGCGCTGCGGCACCCCAACTGGTCGATGGGAGCGAAGGTGACCATCGACTCGGCTACCCTGATGAACAAGGGCTTGGAAGTGATTGAAGCCCATCACCTGTTCGCGCTCGGCGCGGCGGAAATCGACGTCCTGGTGCATCCGCAGTCGATCGTGCATGGGCTGGTCGAATTCCGCGACGGCTCGCTGATCGCGCAGCTCGGCAGCCCCGACATGCGCATCCCCATCGCCCATTGCCTGGCTTGGCCGGCACGCATCAACGGGCCAGCCTCGCGTCTCGACCTGGCGCGGGCCTCCAAGCTCACCTTCGAGCAGCCCGATCTCGCCCGCTTCCCTGCTTTAGGCCTGGCCCGCGGGGCGCTTGAGGCGGGCGGGGGGGCGCCGACCGTGCTCAATGCCGCAAATGAGGTCGCAGTCGCCGAGTTCCTGGGTCGAGGGCTCGGATTCACGGGCATAGCGGCCCTGGTCGAGGCGACCCTCGATGCGGCGGCGCGCCGTGGCCTGACGCGGGAACCCGGGAACGTGGAGGAGGCACTCGGCGTTGACCATAATTCAAGATTGTTGGCAGCCGAACTCTTGCCCGAAATTGCCGCAAAGGCATCCTAGAGTCTCTGCCGAGGCCGCAGACAGGGGAGTGGGCCGGGGGTGATCGCGTCATGAGCTTCAACTTCTTGTCCAATCTTGGGGGCCTCTTGGGGTACCTCATTCCCTTTTTGTTCGTGCTGACCATCGTGGTCTTTTTCCACGAGCTCGGCCATTTTCTTGTTGCGCGCTGGTGCGGCGTCAAGGTTCTGACTTTTTCGATCGGTTTTGGGCCCGAACTGTTCGGATTCAACGATCGCCACGGCACTCGGTGGAAGATCTCCGCTATTCCACTGGGCGGATATGTAAAATTCTTCGGCGATGAGAATGCGGCCAGCGTCCCCGATCAGGCGGCGCTTGCCGACATGACCGAGGCCGAGCGCCAGCAAAGCTTCGTGCACCAAAAGGTGGGACCCAAGGCGGCCATCGTGGTGGCGGGGCCGATCGCGAATTTCATCCTGGCGATCGTGATTTTCGCCGGAGTTTTCGCCCTCTTTGGCAGGCAGGTCATCCCCGCCCGCGTCGATGCAGTTCAGCCCGACAGTGCCGCCGCCGCAGCGGGACTCCAGCCCGGCGACCTGGTTGTCGCCCTCGACGGCCGTCCCATCGAGAGCTTCTCCGACATGCAGCGCATCGTCGCGGTGAACGCCGGGCGCACGCTGACGCTCACAATCGACCGCGGCGGGGTGCGTCAGGACGTCAAAGTGGTTCCAACTTTGCGCGGTTTCTGCAGCGGTGTTCTTGGGATCAGCAAGTCGTTCGCGCCGAATGACATCAGGATTCAAAAGGAACCACCCGGTGCGGCAATCGTGATGGGGGCGGAGGAAACCTACTTCGTCATCGAGCGCTCGCTCTGCTTTCTCGCCGGCGTTGTGATCGGGCGCGAATCGGCAGATCAGCTTGGGGGCCCTGCTCGTATCGCGCAGGTTTCCGGCCAGGCCTGGAAGAGCGGCCTGGACAGCGGCGGACCCGGGGGGGCGATCGCGTCGCTTCTCTATTTCGCCGGTCTCCTGTCGGCCTCGATTGGTCTCTTGAACTTGTTCCCGATTCCACTACTCGACGGCGGTCACCTTTTGTTCTATCTGATCGAAGCGGTTCGAGGCAAACCGCTGTCGGAACGGGCGCAGGAAGTGGGCTTCCGGATCGGGCTCGCAATAGTTGTCATGCTGATGATTTTTGCAACCTACAATGACATTCTGCACTGGACGGCATCGTAATGTGGTCTATCGGCAACGTTGTGGGAGGAAGGCAAAAGGACGGGGCGGAGCTGGCTTGCGCGTGAGTTAAAACCCTGTAGAAGCGGGTTTTTCGGATTTCGGCGACCGCTTAGGGGCGGCAAGAAGGGGAAAAGGGCGCGTTGCGGATGACACGGGGTGTGCGGATTATTCGGGGGCTAGCCTTTCTTGGTTTTGTCCTCGGCGGGGTTGTATTGAATCCGGTGTCCGCCGTTCTGCCGGCGGGCATGGCGCACGCCCAGACCGCCAATTCGATCGTGGTGGAGGGAAACCGGCGGGTCGAGGCCAGTACCATCCGCTCCTATTTCAAGCCCGGGCCGGGCGGCCGGCTCGGTCCCACCGAGATCGACGACGCCTACAAGGCGCTGGTCGCGACCGGTCTGTTCCAGGACGTGCGGATCGCTCAGCCCGGCGGACGGATCGTGGTGACCGTGATCGAAAATCCGGTCATCAACCGCATCGCCTTCGAAGGCAACAAGCGAGTCAAGGACGAGCAGCTCAAGCTTGAAATCCAATCCAAGGAACGCGGCACGCTGTCACGCCCGTTGGTGCAGTCTGACACGTTGCGGATCGTGGAAGTGTACCGGCGCGGCGGCCGCTATGACGCCCGCGTCGACCCCAAGATCATCGAACTGCCGAACAACCGCGTCGACCTGGTGTTCGAGATCGACGACGGCGATAAGACAGGCATCAAGACGATCGAGTTCGTCGGCAACAACGCCTATTCGTCCTACCGCTTGAGGGACGTGATCAGGACCTCCGAGACTGGTATCCTGTCCTTCCTGCAGAGCACCAACATCTACGATCCTGATCGCCTGGAGGCCGACCGCGAACTGCTGCGCCGGTTCTATCTCAAGCACGGTTACGTCGATGTCCGCGTCGTCGCCGCGATGGCGGAGTACGACCCGGCACGGCGAGGATTCCTGATCACTTTCACGATCGAAGAGGGCGAGCAGTACCGCTTCGGGGCGATCGACGTCCGATCGAATCTGCGCACGCTCGATCCAGCGCTTCTGCGGGCGAGGCTGCGGACGTGGCCGGGCGATGTCTTCAATGCCGAAGCGGTCGACAAGAGCGTCGAGGACATGACGATCGAGGCCGCGCGGCAGGGCTTTGCCTTCGTGTCGGTGCGCCCGCGTGCGGATCGCGACTATCAGGCGAGGTTGGTGAACCTCGTCTATACGGTCGACGAAGGGCCGCGTGTCTACATCGAGCAAATCAACATCCGCGGCAATTCGCGCACCCGTGATCACGTGATCCGGCGCGAGTTCGACGTGTCCGAAGGCGACCCCTACAATCGCGCCCTGATCACCCGGGCCGAGCGGCGGTTGAAGAACCTGCAATATTTCAAGGATGTCAGGATCACGACCGAACCGGGCTCGGCGCCCGATCGCATCGTCATCAACGTCCTCGTCGAGGAGCAGTCAACCGGCGAGTTCTCCATCGCCGGCGGCTATTCGACCAGCGACGGATTCTTGGGCGAGGTGAGCATCGGTGAGCGCAACCTGCTCGGTCTTGGCCTCTATGCCAAGGCGGCGCTGCAATATGGCCAGCATGCGAGCGGTTACCAGCTCTCCTTCGTCGAGCCCTATCTGCTCGGATACCGGTTGGCCTGGGGGCTCGATGTCTTTTCCCGGACGCAGAAACCGACAAGCTTCGTCTCGTACCAGACCCAGACGACCGGTGCCACGACGAGGCTCGGAGTCGCGCTGCGTGAAGACCTCGGATTTCAGGTGCGATACTCGGTCTATAATCAGAAGGTGACGCTGCCGAACACGCTAAGGAATTGTTTGAACATCAACCCGGATTTCGTGACCACCTTCCCCACCCCGTCCGCCATTGCGAGCGGACTCGTCCCGGTTCCATCGCCGCTGCCGGCGGGAAATACCACCGGCCAGACCGACTGCTTCCAAGACGGTGAAGCGTCCTTGGCGGTGCGCAAGGAGCTGGCGCAAGGCCCGGTCCTGACCTCGCTGGTCGGCTACGACCTCAGCTACAATACGCTCGACAACAACCGAAATCCGACCAGCGGCATGATCGCGGTGTTCAAGCAGGACTTCGCCGGCGTCGGCGGAGACGTCAAGTTCGTCCGTACCACGGGCGACGTTCGCACCTATTACGAGGTGGTCTCCGACATCGTGGGAGTGTTGCATCTCCAGGCTGGCCACATCGCGGGCTGGGGCCCGAAAGACCCGGACAGCGGCAACAACCTTCGGATGCTCGACCATTTCCAGATGGGTCCCTCCCTCGTGCGCGGATTTGCTCCGTCGGGAATCGGTCCACGTGACTTGACTCAATTCCTCGTCAATAGACAACCCGGCGACGCGCTTGGCGGCTCGCTCTATTGGGGCGCCAGTCTCGAGTTCCAGACCCCGCTCTACTTCGCGCCCAAGGACGCAGGCATCAAGGTCGCGGCCTTCGCCGATGCCGGGTCGCTGTGGGATTACAAGGGACCGACGTCGTGGAGCGTCACCGGCGAGACGATCTCGGGCTCGATCTGCACGGCGCCCTTTATTACCGGCCAACCATGCCCGTTGGACAATGCGATGCACGTTCGCGCCTCGGTCGGCGTCGGGTTGCTGTGGGCCTCGCCATTCGGTCCGATCCGGTTCGATCTTGCCTATCCGGTGTTGAAGGAGCGCTACGACCGCAAGCAGTTCTTCCGCTTCGGTGGCGGGGCGACGTTCTGACCTCGGCTGCCGGCCGCGCCAAGGTAGAGGTCGCATGAGCGCACCGTTTTTCTTCAAGCCGAGCGCCGGCCTCACGGTGCGCGAGATCGCCGCGCTCACCGGCGCCTCGCCGCGGCCCGGCGCCGACCTCGATCGCTGCATCAGCGGCGTCGCAGCGCTCGACCGCGCGACGCCGGGCGATCTCGCCTTCTTCGACAGCGTCAAATACGCTGATCAGGCGTCTGCGAGCGCCGCCGGCGCCTGTCTGGCGCTCGAACGCCTTGCCAGCCGCATATCCGAGCGCGTCAGCCTGCTGATTGTCCGCGACCCCTATCGTGCCTTCGTCGAGGTCGCGCGGACATTGTTTCCGGAGGTGCTGCGGCCCTCGTCCCTGTTCCAGGCGGCGGGCGCGGCGGCGGGCGCCTTCGTGCATCCGAGCGCGCGCATGGAAAGTGGCGCAACAATCGACCCGGGCGCGGTCATCGGGCCGCGTGCCGAGATCGGCGCCGGGACCGTCATCGGCGCCGGGGCAGTCGTCGGGCAAGACGTGCGCATCGGTCGCGACTGCTCGATCGGGCCCCATGCCTCGATCACCCATGCCCTGATCGGCGATCGGGTCATCGTCCATCCGGCCTGCGCGATCGGGCAGGACGGATTCGGCTACGTGCAGGGAGCCACGGGCCACCGCAAGGTGCCGCAGGTTGGCCGCGTCATCATCCAGGACGACGTGGAGATCGGCGCCGGCACCACCATCGACCGCGGCGCCATCCGCGACACCGTGATCGGGGAGGGCACCAAGATCGACAACCAGGTCCAGGTCGGCCACAATGTGGTCATCGGCCGGCACTGCGTCCTGGTGGCGAAGGCTGGAATCTCGGGAAGCGCCACCCTTGCGGATTTCGTGGTGCTTGGCGCGCGCGCGGGGGTCAACAACCAGGTGACGATCGGCGAAGGAGCCCAGATCGCTGCGATCTCCAATGTCAACAGCGATGTACCTCCCGGCGCACAGTGGGGTGGCACTCCGGCCAAGCCCGCCAGGCTCTGGATGCGCGAAATGCACGTCCTCAGACGTCTGGCCGAGCACGCGGAGGCGGCTGCCAAGAGAGGCGATCGTCGCGGGGAGGAGTAGGGAACGCGATGGATGAGGCGGCGACCACGCTTGAAGCGGCCGACATCGCGGCGATTCTCAAGGCGCTGCCGCACCGCTATCCGTTCCTGATGGTCGATCGCATCGTCGGCATCCGCAACGACGAGTGCGCGATCGGGATCAAGAACGTGACCTACAACGAACCGCAATTTCTCGGCCACTTTCCCGACAATCCGGTCTTCCCGGGGGTGTTGATGATCGAGGGCATGGCACAGACCGCGGGCGTGATCTGCATTCGATCGCTCGGCGTCGCCGGCCAGCAAATGTCGGTCTACATGCTCACTATCGACAAGGCGAAATTTCGTCGCCCCGTGGTGCCGGGGGACACGGTCGAATATCACATGACGAGGATCGCGAGAAAAAAGAAAATGTGGTGGTATCGCGGCGAGGCCAAGGTGGCCGGCCAGCTGGTGGCCGAGGCGGAACTCGGTGCCATGATCGCGCATGGGTGAGAAGATGGCCGCGATCGATGCGACCGCCCGCGTCGAGAGCGGCGCGATGATCGGGCCGGAAGCGACGATCGGGCCCTATTGCACGATCGGTCCGAAAGTCGTGCTTGGCCAAGGTTGCCGGCTGGTCGCCCACGTGCACGTGACCGGCCACACCAGTATCGGGCCACGCACGGAGATCTATCCCTTCGCCTCGCTCGGAACCCCGCCGCAATCGGTCAAATATCGCGGCGGGCCGACGCGGCTCGTAATCGGGGCCGCCTGTCAAATCCGCGAAGGCGTCACCATGAACACGGGCACCGAGGAAGGCCACGGCGTCACCCGGGTCGGGGACCGTTGCTTCTTCATGGTGGGCTCGCATGTCGCCCATGATTGCGAGATCGGCAATGACGTGACCTTCGCCAACAACGCCGTCCTCGGTGGCCACGTCTCGGTCGGCAACGACGTCTTCTTCGGCGGCCAGGCGGCCGTGCACCAGTTCGTGCGCATCGGCGAGGGCGCAATGATAGGCGGCCTTACGGGGGTGACCGAGGACGTCATCCCGTTCGGGTTCGCGATCGGACAAATCGCTGACTTGGCCGGCCTGAACGTGGTCGGCCTGAAGCGGCGCGGCATGTCCCGGGCCGACATGCACCGCCTGCGGCGCGCGTACCGGCTGCTGTTCTTCAGCGAGGGACATTTCGCCGACAGGATCGAGGCCGTCGCCCGCGAATACGACGGCGATCCGATCGTAGGCAGGATCGTTGCATTCATCCGCGATGGCGGCAGCCGCCCGTTGATGAAGGCGCGTCCGCTGCGTGAAGGCGCGACTGCGGACGGCGAAGACTGATGACCGAGGTTGGCCTCGACGCGCCGAGCGAGGAGGGACCGCTGGCGATCATCTGCGCCGGCGGCAGCCTCCCCTTCGCTGTGGCCGATCTGGTCGAGCGGCGCGGCCGGCGCGCGGTCCTGTTTGCGCTCCGCGGGTGGGTCGATCCGAACCGGATTGCGTCCTACCGGCATCACTGGATCGCGATTGGGCAGCTCGGCCGTTTTCGCCGGCTTGCGCGACAGGAGGGTTGCCGGGAGCTGGTCTTCATCGGAAGCTTCATCCGGCCGACGCTGCGCCAGATCCGGCTCGACCTCGACACTCTGCGGGTGCTGCCAAAAGTGATCGCCTCTTTCCGTGGTGGCGACGACCACCTGCTGAAGGGCGTGGCGAAAATCGTGGAGGACTATGGGTTCAGGTTCATAGGCCCCCACGAGGTTGCTCCGGAGATCCTGGTGCCGGAGGGCGCGCTCGGCCACGGCCATCCCTCTGAACGCGACCAGACCGATATTGCCCATGGGCTTGCATTGCTGCAGGCGACCGGAGGCTTTGACGTGGGCCAGGCGGTGATCGTCGCCGGCAAGCATGTCTTGGCCGTCGAGGCGGCGGAGGGCACCGACAGCATGCTCGAGCGCATCGCGGTGCTGCGGCGGCACGGGCGGATCAGCCTGCGGGACAAGGTCGGTGTCCTGGTCAAGGCGCCGAAGCAGGGGCAGGATCGCCGGTTCGATCTGCCTTCGATCGGGCCGCAAACAATCGATGGTGTCGCCCGCGCTGGCCTCGCCGGTGTCGCCGCGGTTGCTGGAGGCACAATCATCGCCGAACCCGATCGCGTCGCGCAGGCGGCGGACCGCGCCCGGCTGTTCGTCGTGGGCGTGCCGGCCTTGTCAGGGGACCGGTTATGAATGGCCGAGGAGGTCCCCGCCAGCCGGCTCGACTCGATGTGTTTCTGGTCGCCAGCGAGACCTCGAGCGATCTCCTCGGCGCTGGTCTGATGCACGCGCTGGCGGAGATCGAGCAGGGCCCTGTGTCGTTCCGCGGTGTCGGCGGGCCGCGCATGAGTGAATCGGGCCTGACAAGTCTTTTTCCGATCGGGGATCTGATGACCATCGGGATCGGCGCGGTCCTGGCCAGGCTTCCGACCATCCTGCGACGGCTGCGCGAGACCGTCGCAGCGATCGCGGCCTCGCCGCCCGATGTGCTCATCCTTATCGATGCGCCCGACTTCACCCACCGGATCGCCGCGCGCGTGCGTCGGCGCCTGCCCCGTCTCCCGATCGTGAAATACGTCTCGCCGACCGTTTGGGTATGGCGATCGGGCCGGGCGCCGGCCATGCGCCGCTCGATCGACCTGGTTCTGGCACTGCTGCCGTTCGAGCCCGAGGTCCATCGCCAGCTCGGCGGGCCGTCTTGCGTCTATGTCGGCCATCCGCTCCTGAGCCGCCTCGACGAGCTGCGCCCTTCACCGGACGAGGCCAAGGCGCGCGCAAGCGATCCCCCGCTTCTGCTCGCTTTGCCCGGCAGCCGGCCGCAGGAGATCGCCCGCCTCACGGCCGTTTTCGGCGAAGTGTTCGGGATGATGTCGGCGCGCGGCATCCGGCCCGATATCGTGCTTCCGACGCTCCCTCATCTCGCCGAAGACATCGCGCGGGCGACTCGAAGCTGGCCCACGCTACCGCGCATTGTTACGAGCGAGAGCGACAAATATGCCGCATTTCGGCGCGCCCGCGCGGCGCTTGCCGCCTCGGGAACGGTCACGCTCGAACTGGCGCTCGCCGGGGTGCCGCATGTCGCGGCTTACCGGATCCCGGCGATCGAAGCCCTCATCTTGCGGGCAGCGGCAAGGGTGCATCCGGTGATCGGGGTGCGTTCGGTGATCCTGACCAATCTGGTGCTTGGCGAGCAGGCAGTCCCCGAATTCCTGCAGAGGCACTGCACCGCCGCCGACATTGCACCGGCCTTTGCGGAGGTCATCCGCGACTCCCCTGCTCGCCGCCGCCAGATCGAGGCCTTCAAGCGACTCGATGGCGTCCTCGGTAGGGGCGGTGATTCGCCGAGCCTGCGCGCCGCGCGCGCCGTGCTTGATCTGTTGGGGCGGGGCTAAGTCTTCCCGGAGACGGCACCGATGGCGGCGACGCTTCACACTTTGGCTCTTTCGCAACGCGACCGTACCATGCAACAACCCTGCGGAAGCGACGTGGCTGAGAGGCGCCGGTGACGATCGAGACCAAGGTCAGGGCTGCGATCACGGGGGTGCACGGCTACCTGCCGGACGACGTCCTCGACAATGCCGAGCTTGCGCGCATGGTCGATACCAGCGACGCCTGGATCATCGAGCGCACCGGCATCAAGGAGCGGCGCATCCTCAAAGGTGAGGGGCTCGGCACCTCGCACATGGCGGCTGCAGCGGTGCGCGGGCTGCTGGGGCGGACCGCGACGCGGGCGCCGGACATCGACCTCCTGATCTGCGCGACCACCACGCCCGACATGGTGTTCCCCTCGACCGCCAACATCGTCTGCGACATGGTCGGCATCCGCAATGTCGGCAGCTTCGACGTGCAGGCGGCCTGCTCGGGCTTCCTCTATGCGCTCACCATCGCCGATCAGTTCATCGGCACTGGCAATTACCGCAAGATCGTGGTGGTGGGCGCCGACAAAATGTCGGCGATCATCGACTATACCGATCGCGCGACTTGCGTGTTGTTCGGCGACGGCGCCGGTGCGGTGCTGGTCGAGCCGAGCCGGAATGGATGTGGCATCCGTGACAGCATTATCCGCTCCGACGGCGCCGGCATGCCCTATTTGCACCAGAAGGCCGGTGGCAGCCGCATGCCCCCAACCGCCGATACCGTCGCCAACCGCCTGCATTACGTCCATCAGGAGGGCTCGGCGGTGTACAAGTTCGCGGTCGCACGGATGGCGGAGGTGGCGGGCGAGCTCATGGCGCGCCACAAGCTTGATGCCGACGCCGTCGATTGGCTGGTGCCGCACCAGGCCAACCGCCGCATCATCGAGGCCACCGCGGAGCGCCTGCGACTGCCGATGGAGCGGGTGATGGTGGTGATCCCCAAATACGGCAACACCACTGCCGCGACGATCCCGCTGTGTCTGTGGGAATACCAGGATCGGCTCAAGACCGGCGACCGGCTGATCATGGCTGCCTTCGGCGGCGGCTTCACCTGGGCGGGAGCCTATGTGACCTGGGCCTATGATGGCGCAGCGCCCTGATCGGCGCGAGGTCGCTTCCCCTTTCGTGCAACCTTACCTTCGCCGCGAGATGGGCAAGTACTCGCGGCGAGGGGCGCCGGTATAGAGCTGGCGCGGGCGGCCGATTTTCTGGTCGGGATCCTCGATCATTTCCTTCCACTGGGCGATCCAGCCGACGGTGCGCGCGACCGCGAACAGCACTGTGAACATGGCGGTCGGGAAGCTCATCGCCTTGAGCGTGATGCCGGAATAGAAGTCGATGTTCGGATAGAGCCTCTTCTCGATGAAATAGTCGTCGTGGAGCGCGATGCGCTCGAGCTCAAGCGCGACATCGAGCAAGGGATCGTCCTTGACGCCGATCTCGTTGAGCACCTCATGGCAGGTCTTCTGCATGATCTTGGCGCGCGGGTCGTAATTCTTGTACACGCGGTGACCGAAGCCCATGAGCCGGAAGGGGTCGTTCTTGTCCTTGGCGCGCCGGATGTATTCGGGGATACGTTCGACCCGGCCGATCTCCGAGAGCATTTTCAGCGCCGCCTCGTTGGCGCCGCCGTGCGCCGGCCCCCACAGGCTGGCGCAGCCCGCCGCGATGCAGGCGAATGGATTGGCGCCCGAGGACCCGGCGAGCCGCACCGTCGAGGTCGAGGCGTTCTGCTCGTGGTCGGCGTGCAGCATGAAGATGCGGTCCATGGCGCGCGCGAGCACCGCATTGCCCTTGTACTCCTCGCACGGCACCGCAAAGCACATGCGCAGGAAATTGGTCGCATAATCGAGCTCGTTCTTCGGATAGATGAACGGCTGGCCGATCGAATATTTGTAAGCCATTGCCGCCAGGGTCGGCATCTTTGCGATCATGCGGATCGAGGCGACCATGCGCTGATGCGGGTCCGAAATGTCGGTCGAGTCGTGGTAGAAGGCGGAGAGGGCGCCGACGCAGCCGGTCATGATCGCCATCGGATGGGCGTCGCGCCTAAAACCCTGGAAGAACCGGCTCATCTGCTCGTGAACCATCGTGTGATGGGTCACGCGGTTGTCGAAATCCGCCTTCTGGGCGGCGGTCGGAAGCTCGCCGTAGAGAAGGAGATAGCAGGTTTCGAGGAAGTCGCCGTGCTCGGCCACCTGCTCGATGGGATAGCCGCGATAGAGCAGGATACCTTCCTCGCCGTCGATGTAGGTGATCTTGGATTCGCAGCTTCCGGTCGAGGTGTAGCCAGGGTCATAGGTGAACATCCCGGCTTGGTTGTAAAGCTTGCTGATGTCGATGACCGACGGTCCGATCGTTCCCTCGTAGATCGGGAAGGACCAGTTCTGGTTGCCGACAGTCAGGGTGCCGGTCTTTGTGGTGTCGCTCTTCGCGTCCATGGTCGAGCCCTCGATGACGTCGCCCGCCGGCCCCTCCGTCCGAGGAACCCCCGGCGAGCGACACAATGGCTGGGCAGCAGCCTTGCAGGTCCGCAGGAAAGGTCCGGACTGGTTCGGTAGCCCATCCTTGTGTGCGCTGCAAGATGGCCGCCCGGACCGAGCCGTTCGGCGCCTACTTTTGCTCTCCGTGGAGACTGATCGAGCCTGCGCTTGAGCTCCTCGAACTGCTCTGCGCTCTCAGCCATGGAATCTCCGCTTCCAATTCGACCCCGCCCCCGAACGAAAAGCCCGCGCGTGATCATCGCCTCATCGGGCCGCCACCTCCATGTTGGCGCTGGGCTTCACTGCCTGGTCGCCGACGCGGGCGAGGCTTTCCGCCTTCCCAAGCACGGCGAGGACGTCGAAGATCGGCGGCGAGGTCGTGCGCCCGGTCAGCGCGGCGCGCAGAGGCTGCGCCACGCCGCCGAGCTTGATCCCCTTGCGCTCGGCAAAGCTGCGGACCGCCTGCTCGGTCGCCTCCGCGCTCCAGGGCTCGATGGCCTTGAGCTCGTCTGCAATCTCGCCCAACAGCATCCGCGCCTCGGTCGTCAGCACGCTGGCGGCCTTGTCGTCGAGGGCGAGCGGACGGTCGTCGAAGAGATAGCGGGCGGCGTCCACCAGTTCGACCAGCGTCTTCGCCCGTTCCTTGAGGCCCGGCATGGCCGCGATCAGCCGCGCGCGCAGTTCCGGCGTCAGTTTGGCCGCAAGTTCGGCTCCGCCTGCGATATGCGGCAGCACGCCCTCGATCTCAGCGAGGAGATCGGCATCGGCGGTCCGGCGGATGTAATGGCCATTGAGGCTTTCGAGCTTGGCGAAATCGAAACGCGCTGGCGAGCGCCCGACCTGCGGCAGGTCGAAGGCCGCGATCATCTCCTCGGTCGAGAAAATCTCCTGGTCGCCATGGCTCCAACCGAGCCGGACGAGGTAATTGCGCATGGCCGCGGGCAGATATCCCATGGCGCGATAGGCATCGACCCCGAGCGCGCCGTGGCGCTTGGAGAGCTTGGCGCCGTCGGGCCCGTGGATCAGCGGGATGTGCGCCATGACCGGCACGGTCCAGCCGAGCGCGTCATAGATGTGTTTCTGGCGCGCGGCGTTGTTGAGATGATCGTCGCCGCGGATGATGTGGGTAACGCCCATGTCGTGGTCGTCGACCACGACCGCGAGCATGTAGGTCGGCGTCCCGTCTGAGCGCAGGAGCACGAGGTCGTCGAGATTCTCGTTCTGCCACACCACCCGGCCCTGCACCTGGTCCTCGATCGCGGTCTCGCCCGCGGTTGGCGCCCGAAGGCGGATCACCGGCTTGACGCCCGGCGGCGCCTCGCTCGGATCGCGGTCGCGCCAGCGCCCGTCATAGCGGTGCGAACGGCCCTCGCGGCGCGCCGCCTCGCGCATTTCCTCGAGTTCCTGCGGACTTGCATAGCAGCGATAGGCCCGGCCGGCGGCGAGCAATTGTTCGGCCACCTCCCGGTGCCGTGCCGCGCGCGAGAACTGGTAGCCCACATCGCCGTCCCAGTTGATGCCGAGCCAGGTGAGCCCATCGATGATGGCGTCGATTGCAGCCTTGGTCGAGCGTTCGCGGTCGGTGTCCTCGATACGCAACAGGATCTTGCCGCCGCGCCCGCGCGCATAGAGCCAGTTGAACAGCGCCGTGCGCCCGCCGCCGATGTGCAGGAAGCCGGTCGGGGAGGGGGCAAAGCGCGTAATGATATCGGCCATGGGGATGTCGCAAATGCGGGTGTGCGCTCGCCGCGCGGCTCGTGTAGCATAGCCGCCCGGTGAGGTGTAGCGCGGGCATCGGGGGAGCCGCGCGATGGTCGACGAAGGCAGATCGCGCGGACGCGCCGAAGCATGGCGGCCCTGGAGTGCGGCCGGCCGCCGGCCGGTGTTGGCGTGGCCCGAGGGTCTTGCCGGGCACGCGCAGCGGGCCGCCCGCCACCTGCGGACCTGGGCGCTGGCCGATGTCGGCGTTGGCCGGCTAGTGCCATGGCTTGCGATCGCCTTCGGCTTCGGGATTGTCCTCTATTTCACCGCCGACCGAGAACCTTCGCCCTGGGCCGCGGCTGCCCTCGTCGTGGCGGCGGTCGCTGCCGCGG
>Ga0137385_10000843_pt1 | contig 25429 bp, 21 predicted proteins | sample SagtaG_FD_104921 | JGI IMG/M metagenome (GOLD analysis project Ga0137385, IMG submission 104921) | Vadose zone soil microbial communities from Sagehorn Ranch, Mendocino, California, USA - Sage2_R_80_16 metaG | ecosystem: Environmental > Terrestrial > Soil > Vadose zone | place: USA: California... | reverse complement strand
TGTCTTGTCTGGCTGCCCGCTCTGGCGCGATCTTCGGCGCCGCAGGATGCCCAGGGGTCGCCCCCCGCCGCCGCTTCCCAGCAGCCCGCCTCGGCGCCGCGTGCCAAAATAACCAATCCTCACGGCCCCCTCGCCGTTCCCTGCCAGAACTGCCACACCTACTCCAGTTGGAAGCCCATCCGCTCCATCCCCGAGTTCAATCACGACAACACCCGTTACCCCCTGCGCGGCATGCACAAAGACGTCGGCTGCACCAGGTGCCACTCTTCGCTCGTATTCCATAACGTAAGCACGCATTGCGCGGACTGCCACGCCGACTTCCACCGCCGCCAGTTTGGCGCCAATTGCGAGAACTGCCACTCCGTCAAAGGCTGGCAAATCTCCAACAAAGACATTCAGAACCACCAGAACCGCTTTCCACTGGTCGGCGCCCATGCCATGGTTGAGTGCGAAGCCTGCCACAAAGGCGCGGCCACCGGCCAGTTCAAGGGCTTGTCAACGGCCTGCTACTCCTGCCATCAACGGGACTTCAAAACTCCCGTCATCGATCACGTGTCGTCCGGCTTCCCCACAACCTGCGAAACCTGCCACTCCGTTGACAACTGGTTTGGCGCGAAGTTCGATCACTTCAAAATCACCGGCTTTGCCCTTACCGGAGTCCATGCAACCCTCGACTGCGTCGCCTGCCACGTCAACAACCGGTTCAAGGGCACGCCCGCATCCTGCTACGCCTGTCACCAAAAAGACTTCGTCGCAACCGGCAATCCTCCTCATGTGCCCGCCGGTTTGCCACACGAGTGCGCCGTCTGCCATTCCACTGCGAGTTGGCTCGGTGCCAGGTTCGACCACACCGCCTACACCAGCTATCCACTTACCGGAATGCACGCCAACGTTCCCTGCGCGCAATGCCACACCAACAACAAATACGTAGGCACGCCCATCGATTGCTACTCCTGCCACAAGGCAGACTTCAGCTCCACCAACAATCCCAATCACGTCACATCAGGATTCCCGACCGATTGCTCCGTCTGCCACTCCACCAGGGGTTGGATCCCCTCGTCCTTCGATCACTCCAAGACAGCGTTCCCCCTTACCGGAGCGCACGTGACTACCTCCTGCGCCCTGTGCCACGTAAGCAACAACTACACCACGGTTCCGACCGATTGCTACTCGTGCCACAAGGCTCAGTACACCTCCACCAGCAACCCCAACCACATCACGGCCGGATTTCCCACTACCTGCGCCGTCTGCCACAACACCACTTCGTGGGCTAACGCCGTCTTCGATCACTCCAAAACCGCATTCCCGCTCACCGGCGCTCACGTCGCCGTAGCCTGCACACAATGCCACATCAACAGCGTTTATGTGGGAACACCCACCGACTGCTACTCCTGCCACAAACCCCAGTACACCTCCACCACCAACCCCAACCACATCACGGCCGGATTCCCCACTACCTGCGCCACCTGCCACAACACCACCTCCTGGTTGGGAGCGACGTTCAATCACACGTGGTTCAACATCCGCCACGGCGGTGCCAACGGAGTGTGCGCCACATGCCACACCAACTCCGCTGACTACTCCGTCTTCACCTGCACCAACTGCCACGCCAAAACTTCGACAGACCAGCGTCATAGCGGCGTCAACGGATACGTCTACAACAGCGTCAATTGCTATGCGTGCCATCGCAACGCAGGCGGGGGATAGGACTCTGATATGCGTCGCCTGTTTGCATCTCTGCTTATGATGGTTGCGTTGCACTGCGCCGCACAGGGCCCGTCCTCTGATGCCCCTGCTGCCTCACAGGCCGCGCCTGTGCGTACTGAATTCCGCGTGAAATTTGTGAACGGCACCGATGTGTACATCGACGGCGGCCGCGATTCCGGCCTCGCTGAAGGCACTGCGATCGTGCTCAAGCAAGCCCCTGCCAAAAAAGAAACCTCCGGCCATGAAGTGTCTCTCGAACCCGGAATCCTCGCCCGCCTCACCGTGATTTCCGTTGCGTCCAACTCCGCCGTCTGCCAGGTTGAATCCTCCACGCGCAACGTTGCCGTCGGAGACTTCGTCACTCTTCCCCAACCCGAAGTCGAAAAGCTCGTCGAGAAAAATGCGCTCGGCAACACCCGCAAATACCCCATGGTCATCAGCTTCACAGAGGGCGATCCGCTCGATGAAGAAGTGCGTGATGCCATCCCGCATCCCCCGCTCCCCGAAATCAACCAGGCGCGCGGACGCATCGGCTTCGATTTCAGCACCATGCAGGGACTCGGCTCCAACAGCTTCAGCTCCACCACCTTCGGCATGGTGGCTCGCGCCGACATCACACGCATGGGCGGCTCCCATTGGAACCTCAATGGCTACTGGCGAGGACGCGTCCAGTCCACCGCCGCCCCCGCCCAATCCTCCATTCAGGACCTCATCAATCGCACCTACCAGATGAGCCTCAACTATGTGAATCCCCAGTCGCACTGGACCGCCGGAATAGGACGCCTCTACCTGCCGTGGGCCAGCAGCCTCGAAGTCATCGACGGCGGCTATGTAGCTCGCCAAATGTCGTCACAAAGCATCCTCGGTGTCTTTGGCGGTTCAACACCCGACCCCACCGCCTGGAACTACGACCCTCATCGCAAACTGAATGGCCTATTCCTCAACACCCACGGCGGCAGCTTCGACGACTTCAGGTATTCCAGCACCGAGGGTGGCGGCGTCGAACTTCTCGGCTGGAGCGTCGACAAGCCCTTCTTCTTCGCCGAAAACGACCTCTCCTTCAAGCGCGTATTTTCGCTATATCACGCCATGCAGATCGATCGCCCCACCGCCAACCCAGGCACGCCTACACTCAACTACGGCGTCGGCCAGAGCCTGCTCTCGCTGCGCATTCAGGCTCATCCCCGCGTCGGCTTCGATCTCACCCACACCTACTTCCGCGACGTGCCCACCTACGACGCCGCCCTCGTCGGCACGGGCCTCCTCGACAAGTACCTCTTTCAGGGAGTCAATGGAGGCTCCCGCATTGAGTTTCCCATGCGAGTCACCGGCTACTTCACCCTCGGACGGAGCAGCACCTCCAGCGATGCCAAAGGCTCATGGAACACCATGGGCGGAGCATCGATGGCCCGCATCTGGCGCACCGGGCTGACCGTCGATGCACGCTACTCCAAGTTCGACAGCGCCTTCGCCACCGGAACTTACCGCACCCTGACCGTCTCCCGCGAACTCAACGACAGCCTGCGCCTCAACCTTCAGGCCGGACGCCAAGCCTTCGCCTCTCCCCTGTCCAAAGACAACGGCAGCTACTTCGGAAACTTCTACGTTGACGCCAACCTCGGACTCCGCTACTTCATCGAGAGCAGCTTCACCACCCAGCGCGGCGGCACCCAGGAGTACAACCAGTGGACCGGTACCTTCGGCTACCGCTTCGATAATCGCTCCCACTCAAAAATGTCCGCGAGAACGACAACTCCGTAGCGTCAGGTCAGGGCTTTACAGCTTGCAGAAAAATTCATCCTGCCTGTCGCTCTGTATCAGGGCATGACTTCAGTTATGCCGCAAACCCCTTGAGTCAGCGGGGCTTTTAGCCCTGACATAAGACTTTTCTCGCGCGGCATTTTTACGCGGATGCAGAGCTCGCTTTCTGGCCATCCATCGTCATCGATCCACCCAATCTCACACACCGCACCCGCTTCCCTCCACAGTCTTAAGAATTGTTAAGCCGCCCACGGCTGCATCGATTTATGCGAGACTTGGGACCGGAGCGACTCAAAGAGAGCGCGGCGGAAACATGGAAATGGAAACGGTCGAAAAGCAGAAGCAACTTTCCCTGCTGCTCGTCGATGACGACGCAGAATTGTGCGGCATGATGAAGGAGTTCTTCTCTGAAGCCGGGCACCGTCTGGAGTGTGCCTACAACGGCCGCGAAGGCTTGGCCAGCGCATTGAACGGCGCATACGACCTTGCCATTCTCGATGTCATGCTGCCCATTCTCGATGGCTTTTCCGTGCTTCAGCAACTGCGCAGGCGCAAAGATCTTCCCGTCATCATGCTCACTGCGCGCGTCCAGCAGCAAGACCGCATTCATGGCCTCGATACAGGAGCCGACGACTACCTCCCCAAGCCCTTCGATCCCGATGAGTTGCTGGCCCGCATTCGAGCCGTCCTGCGCCGCACCGAGTCCACCGTCCGCCCTGAGGCCGCTACCATTTCCATTGGCAACATTCGCGTCAACCCTGACACCCGTGAGGTCTGGAGTGCCGGCGCTCCGGTAGAACTCACCGCCATGGAGTTCGACCTGCTCGATATGCTCATCCGCTCCGCCGGCCGCGTCGTCTCGCGCGACGAAATCACCGCCGCCTTGTTCGAACGCGAAGCTTCGCCCTACGATCGTTTTCTCGATGTGCACATAAGTCATCTGCGCAAAAAGCTCGAGGGTGGGCGCAGACTGATTCGTACCATCCGGGGAGTGGGATATGTCTTCACCCGCGTGGCCTAAGCCCTGGCGCATGAAGTCGCTCTACATCGGCGTCGCCACCGCAATGCTCGCCGTCCTCTCCGTGTCGTTCCTCTTGTTTCAGGCCATCTCCCAGCGAGTGCAGAACAGCACCATCACTCCCATCTTCGATCGGTTCGATGAACTGCAGTTGGAGAGCGCCCGCGAAATTCTTACTACTGAAGGAAAGCTGGGTCTTAAAGATTACATCGCAAATCTCGATCGCATCTTCGGCCGCGGTCACTATCTGCTCGACTCCCATGGCGTCGATATCCTCAATGGTGAAGACAGGACCGAACTTCTCCCACCGCCGCCCGCTGTCAAATTGCGCCTCCAGAAGCGTGGCTACTGGGTCATCACTCATCGCTCAAAAGATGGCCAGTATTGGTTCGCCGCAGAGGGCCAGGCCGGGCCGCCCCACGTCTGGGCATTTCTCCCCTACTACTTCCTCGTCATCGGAGCAACGGGAGTGCTCTGTTGGCTTGCAGCGATTGCAGTGCTGTCGCCGGTGCGTAGAATCGCGAATGCCATCGGCATATTCGGACAAGGCGATTTGTCGGCGCGCGTCCAGAGCCAACGTCACGATGAAATCGGGCAATTAGCCCGCTCCTTCAACCAGATGGCCGAGCGCCTGCAACGACTGATCGTAAGCGAGCGGCGCCTGCTCGGTGACATCTCCCACGAACTGCGCTCACCTCTCGCCCGCCTCAAATTCGCCGTCAAACTCGCCAGAACTTCCACCGATAGCAAAGCCGCCCTCGATCGCATCGAGCGCGATGTCGATCGCATCTCATCGCTGGTCGCCGATATCGTTGAGATCACGTTTGTCGAAGGCGATCCCGCCCTGCGCGGCGCTGAAACCGTGCGCATCGCCGATATCGTCAGCGAAGTCGTGCGCGATTGCGGAGTCGAAGCGCAGTTTCGCGATTGCACCATCGAAGCCGCAGGCGAGATTTCCGGTGTGGTACTCGGCAGCCGCGAACTCTTGCGGCGCGCCGTCGAAAACGTACTCCGCAACGCCATTCGCTACTCTCCTGAAAAAACCGCGATCCAGCTTTCCATCGCTCAAAACGAACGCGAAGCCATTATCGTCATACGCGATTTCGGCCCCGGCGTTCCTCAAGATGCATTGACGCGTATCTTCGATCCCTTCTTTCGCGTCGAAGAAGCGCGCGACACAAATAGCGGCGGGTTGGGACTCGGCTTATCCATAGCAAAGAGAGCCGTACAAGTACATCACGGCGCCATCACTGCAGAAAACGCCGCTCCAGGCTTGCGCGTGCGAATAGCCATTCCGCTTGTGTTATCTCTCGCAGCGCACTAACTTACTAAGTCGAATCAACCCTCGCTTCACTAACTCGAAGTGAGAGTGCCGTAGAGGCACTTAAGATTTCTTAAGCTACAAACACTGGACAGTCGTAGTGTAATCGTCTCAATGCCTCATCTCGTCACTCATAACTGAGGCATTCGAGGAGATACTTATGAAGCGCTTTTTCGGACTCGCAATCATTCTCGCTCTGGTTTCAATCCCATCGTTTGCCGCAAAGAACTCCGACAGCCTGACCATCTCTGACAAAGTGACGGTCGGTTCGACGCAGTTGCCTCCGGCAAGTTACAAAGTGGTGTGGACCGGGACCGGCTCCGACGTTCAGGTCACTATCAGCAACAATAAGACCTCCGTCACCGTCCCCGCAAAGCTCGCCGAAGCCAAGAACGGCAATACCAGCATTCTCACTGACAGCAAGAACGGCGCCAGCATTGTCCAGGCGATTTACCTGAACAAGGTCACCCTGACCCTGGCCAACACACCCGCTTCCGGTCAATAAGTTTTCTTAGGCTCAGTGCGAGCGAAAGCGATCTCGCTCGTGCTGCACATCCGTGGGCTTGGCATGTAAATCATCACCTGTGAGCTTTCGGGACTCGTTCATCGCTTGTTTTCCTATTCCTTCCCCTTCCTTCTCGCAGGAAGGGGATTTTTTGGGTTACCACTCAAAGCGCATGCTCACCGGGCCGAATCGGCGTCGCATGTCCCATCTGCCCGGTTCCATGCGCCAACTCCCGCAGATTCGGCCGACAGCCCGCCAAACTGCGGTTCCGTCTCCCGTCTTCCTTGGCTTGAGACCCGATTCCGCGTATACTGGAGATTCGGCAAGCCGAGGATGGGGCGTCTTTGTTCGCCCCGATGACCGGTCCAGCCCCAGCGTCAACACAACTGGCGGGTGAGGCCGTAGCAGATGATGCGCCTCAATGCGGCTGCGGCAGCACGAAACACACAAGATTTGGAGTAAATAGCGATGGCACAGGTATGCGACATTTGCGGCAAAGGCCCGCAGTTTGGCAATAACATCTCTCACGCCCACAACGTCACTCGTCGGCGCTGGAACGTGAACCTGCAAGCGGTAAAGGCTCTGGTCAACGGCTCGGCGAAACGCATTCGCGTCTGCACCAGCTGCATCAAAAGCGGAAAAATCGCCAAGGCGTAGGTTTCCCTCCGATCCTCAGCCTGCTCTCGAATATTCAGGATTCAGGGACCAACCAGAGCCCCGTCTTCGGACGGGGTTTTGTTGTGCCCGGACTCACCCGGTGATCGTCGCTTTTGCACAACTTCTTAGAACCACTGCTCCAATGCATTAGCATTGCCAGTGGTTCCCCAAGGAGTCCCGCATGGATCGTCGCCAATTTACCCACGTACTCGCCGCCGCAGCTCTGGCCGCCGCCACTCCCGCCTCCCCGGTTTCCGCCCAGGCCGGCAAACAGTCCCCCGCTACCGCCACTCCCTTTCCCCTCTCCGTCATGCTGTGGACCGTTTTCAACGACCTGCCCTTCGAGCAACGCCTCGCCAAGGTCGCAGAGGCCGGCTACACCAACGTCGAACTGGTAGGTGAGTACGCCAAGTGGACCCCGGCTGACTTCGAAAAAGCCAACGCCGCCCGTAAGCACTTCGGAATTCAGTTCGATGCCACAGCCGGGCTCAAGAACGGTGTCGGCAATCCCGCCAGCCGCGATGCTCTCCTGGCCGAATTGAAAGACGCCCTCACGCCCATGGAGACCCTCGGCTGCCCGGCGATGATCATGCTCTCCGGCAATGTCCTTCCAGGCCAGCCCCGCGAAGTGCAACACCAAAGCTGTATCGAGTCGCTCAAGCGCACCGCCGCCCTCGTCGAGGGTCGCCAGATCAATGGCCAGCCGGTTCGTCTCCTCCTCGAGTGCATCGATCCCGAAGAGAATCCCCGTTACTACCTGCAATCAGCCGCCGAGGCCATTGAGATCGTGCGCGCCGTCAACCACCCGCAGGTGCAGTTCCTCTACGACCTCTTTCATGAGCAGATCGCCGAGGGCAACCTGATTGAAAAGCTCGAGAAGCACATCGACGTAATCGGCCTCATTCACATAGCCGACGTTCCCGGCCGTCATGAGCCCGGCACCGGCGAGATCAACTACGCCAACATCTACCGCAAGCTGGCCCAGTTAAAGTACCAGCACGTCGTCGCGATGGAGTTCAAGCCCGTCGGCGATGCAGTTGCCACTCTCCGCGCTGCCAGAGCCATGGTGGCGAGCACCGCCAAAGCCTGAGACTCATCCCTTCAACATCGCGCTCAGCTAATCGCAAACGGCGACGGACCGACCCATTTGAGGTCGTAGCGAGCCCATGCAGCCGGGTCCATCCCGGCTTTCGTCTCGCGAAAGAAGGGTTCCATCTTTCCCGCCGGGCTCTCTTATCCGATTAAGCCCGAAAACGTCCCTTGGTCCGCAAGGCGCACTATCCCACCGGAACGAGCTTGGCGTCTGCCGCCTGCACCGAAGGCTGGTGCACCAGGTTCATCGGCACCGGCGTGATTCCCAGCTTGATATGCTTGTGCGGGCCCGCTAGCCGCAGCAACTGGTTGCGCTGGTCAAACGTTACGGTGAAATACTGCAGCGGAACCGCACCAAAGTTGGCCAGCGGAAATGCGGCGTTGATCTCGATCCACGGCTGGTCGAGTGTGTAATCGCCCAGCCGAACGTCAGGAATAAGCTTCCCTACCTTGATCTCGAACCGCGTGGACAGCGATTGTCCCTTGGCAAACAGCTGAGGTGTCTCCGAGTATTTGAGGCGCGCTGCGATCTGTTCCGGCAGGCTCAAACCGGCGCCCCCCGAATCAATCTGTGCCTCCACACGCAATTTGCCAACTTCCAGCGTGGTCACAGGAACTCCATCGGGCATTCGGAACGGCATCACCGTTCGCTCTCCGTCCTCTTCCAACTGTCCCCTCTCCATCGTGAGCCGAAGATTCGGATAGTCCAACGTCAGCAGGTAATCCCTGAAGAGTGGAAACCCCAGCATCCCCATGCACAAACCATCTGCGTGCGGCACGTTGTGAACCACGGCCTTCACATCCGCAAACTCCACGCCGGCGAATCTGAGCGAATCGATGACGACGAGGGGCGCGTTCTGGCCACCCTGCCCCGTCGGATCGCTGAGGCGCGCTTCACCCTCTTCTTCCAATTCGAGCTGCTCCGCAAACTCCGGCGTCACCACCGCCTGGCCCCCGGTTCCCGTGTCCACGATGAACCGGAACGGCCCTTTGCCATTCACCATCACCATCACGTACGGTTTGCCATGAAGAACCTCCATCACAGTGGCGTGAACCGGCCCCTGCGAAGTGAGGGGAAGGGCGCACCCCAACAGAGCGATAAAGACTGCGATCCGCTTCGGTGAGATAGCCATTGCCCCTCCTTGGGAGGTACATTGAGGCGGCCTGAAGCGGAACACTTCTATCCGGGGAAGTCCGGAGCGTCGAGTCTCCGTATCAGATTTCTAGGCCTGACAATGATACGCACATCTTAAGTTTTCTGTGCCGTTCTTTTCCTGTTGAATGGCGTGTTGCGGACTGGCAGGTCCCCGGGCAGGCCCCACTCTACAATGAACCGGTATGCCCACAGCCGTTCGTTCGCACGCCAAAATCAATCTGGGTCTCGGCATCGGCGCGCCCCGCCCCGATGGATTCCACTCCCTTGTCACCCTCTATCAAACCCTCGCGCTGCACGACATTGTCACGGTGACCGCCCGGCCTGCGAAATCCACCTCCCTGCGCCTCACCTCCAACGACGGACGCGTTCCCCGCGACAACCGCAATACGGCGTGGAAGATGGTGGAACTCGCCCTGAATGCCTTGGGCCTCTCCGCCGGAGTACACATCCACATCGAAAAAAGGCTCCCGGTACAAGGCGGACTGGGAGCCGGCTCAGCCAACGCCATTGCCGCCCTGGTAGGCCTCGAGGCTGAGCTGGGGATTGGGAGCGACACGGCTCGCAGCCCAGCGGGTACGGCTGCCCCAGAGTCCGGTCCTGCGACCTGGGATAGTCGCTTCACCCACGACTTGGGTGCCCCAAGTCCCGATCTTGGGACCTGGGATAACCTTCCCCCACACGCACAATGGCCCGCTCACCGTCTGCGCCTCGCCGCCCAGGTCGGCTCCGACGTCCCCCTCTTCCTCATCGGCGGCACGACCTTGGGAGTCGATCGAGGGCAGGAAGTCTACCCCCTGCCGGACATCGAGCCAACCTGGTGCGTGCTGGCCGCGCCATCCGTGGGCGTCTCCACCCCGCAGGCCTTTCGCGACTGGGATGCCCTCTGCATCGCGCAAGGATTGACCGCAGCGGCCAGTACCGTTAAACTAAGTGAGTTGAGCCGCGCCTATGCCAGCGCCTTTGCGGAAGTAATTCCCAAAGGACGGCAGGGAGTCGGCTCCTCCGGTGTCCTCCCAAAGAACCAATCTCACAGGGAGGACCTCGCCGGACCCGTAGAGTCCGCGCTTGTCCGCACCGGGATCAGTAGCTGGATCCAGAACGACTTTGAACGCGTCGTCTTTCCCCAGCAGCCCTCCCTTGCAGAATTCAAGCGCCTTCTTGCGGCCGCCGGCACTCCGGAGGCAGCCCTCCATGCCTCGCTGTCCGGGTCCGGTTCGGCGCTCTTTGGGTTGTACCTGACCCAGGGAGATGCGGAAGCAGCCTGCGAAAGACTGCGGCCGGCGGGCGTCAAGACATTCTTGACTCGAACCCTGCCGCGATCGGAGTACTGGGGCCAGATGCTCCTGCAATAGGCGGAATTGACAGTCAGCCATTCTGCGAGAGAGACTCGCCAACGGCTGCCTCAGTCAATCCAAGTGCGATGATCCACCCTTCGGGTTGGTGAGTCGGCGTGTTGGGCGATCGTCTAATGGTAGGACAGTGCCCTTTGGAGGCACTTGTCTAGGTTCGAATCCTAGTCGCCCAGCCACTTTTACTCGGAACCGGGAAAGCAGCCAAAGCCAACCAGCTTGGAGGTACTCGGAACATGGAAGCGGGATCATTGACGTTGACAGTGGAAGAAAAGCAGCAGGGCGCAGTCGAAACCAGCAGAGACGGCGCGGTGAAAGACGCGACCGCTGTCCTGACGCCGGAGACCAAAGCGAAGGAGGCCAAACCGGCTGCCGAGCGCAAGCGGACCCGCAACCTGAGCGAAGACAAACGCTTCAAGCTTTTCAGCGGTACCGCCAACCGCCCCCTTGCTGAGGAAATCGGCCGCCACATCGGCGTCCCGGTGGGAGAGGCTAAGATTCAGCGCTTCGCCGACGGAGAAGTCTACTTCCAGCTCCTTGAAAACGTCCGCGGAGTGGACGTGTTCGTGGTCCAGCCCACCTGCTATCCGGTAGACCAGCACCTCGTCGAACTCCTGGTTATGATTGACGCGCTCAAGCGCGCTTCGGCGGCTCGCATTACCGTGGTGGTGCCGTATTACGGATATGCCCGCCAAGACCGCAAAGATCGTCCTCGCGTTGCCATTAGCGCCAAGCTCATCGCCGATCTGCTCACCACCGCCGGCGCCAATCGAGCCCTCTTCGTCGATCTCCACGCGGCGCAGATTCAGGGCTTCTTCAATATTCCCGTCGATCATCTGTTTGCCAGCCCGGTGCTGGTCAGCTACTTCAGAGAACTGAAGCTGCCCAACCTCATCGTTGTGTCGCCGGATGCCGGTGGCGTGGAGCGCGCACGGTTTTTCGCGCAGAGAATGGAAGCGCCGCTGGCCATCGTCGACAAGCGCCGCACCGACATCAACGTTGCTGAAGTTATGCACGTAGTCGGCGATGTAAGCGGCAAAACCTGCCTCATCATCGACGACATCATCGATACCGCCGGTACGTTAGTCAAAACGGTGGATGCCCTTTTAGCAAGCGGCGCGGCCGCGGTTCATGCCTGCGCCAGTCACGCCGTGCTTTCGGGCCCGGCCATCGATCGCATCGCCAGCTCGCGCCTGGAGCAGGTGGTTGTCACCAACACGATTCCGCTGCGTGAAGCGGGACAGAAGTTATCCAAGATCAAAGTGCTCTCCATTGCCGGCCTCATCGGCGCAGCCATCGAGAGCATTCACATGGAAACCAGCGTTTCGACGCTGTTTTCTTAAGTGATCAGTGATCAGTGATCAGTGATCAGCAACAAGGAGCAGCCAGTCGCCGGTAAGCGGTCGTCATTCGTCGGAAATGTTTTCTCTGACCACTGACCACTGTTCACTGACCACTGGCCGAACAAAGGGAGCGGACGATTCAGTTCGCAGCAGTCAAAAGCAGCTAGAAGCTAGAAGCTGCTTCTCCGTGCCCGACGAGAAACGAGAGAGAGAAATGCCTGAAGTTGTCGTAGCCAAGCCCCGCGTGGGCAAGTTCAACAAAAATGCTGCTCGCCGTGTGCGCGTCGCGGGCAAGATTCCTGCTGTTCTGTATGGCGCCGGTCATGAAGCCGTGGCCATCGAGGTCGATCCCAAGCAGATCTCCCGGATCCTCTTCTCCGAGACCGGCCACAACACCATCTTCGATGTCCAGCTGGGTGAGGGAAGCGCCGCAGCCAAGGCCATGATCGTCGACTGGCAGCGTGAGCCCATCAAGGACCAGCTCATTCACATCGACCTCAAGCGCATCGCCCTCGACAAGACCCTGCGCGTCAGCGTGCGCGTCAAGCTGTTGGGCACCCCGGTTGGCGTCAAGACCGCGGGCGGCATTTTGGATCTCGTGTTGCGCGAAGTTGAAATCGAGTGCCTCCCGGGCGACATTCCCAGCCACGTCGATGTCGACGTGAGCAACATGAACCTGTTTGACGTGATCCGCGTCAGCGATCTCCCGCATTCCGACAAGATCAAGTATCTGGATGCCGAAGACGCCACCGTGGCCCACGTAGTCTCCATCCGCGAAGAAGCAGCGCCTGCGGCCGAAGCCGAAGCTGCCGCGGCATCAGCACCGATCACAGCGGAACCGGAAGTTGCCAAGAAGGGCAAGCCCGAAGCCGAGGCTGCCAAGAAGCCCGAGGCGAAGAAGTAAGTCTTGGAAGAGGAAAGTGAAAACGGCGGCCGGATCGGTAGCCCATCCACCAGGCCTTTTTTGGTGGTGGGCCTCGGTAACCCCGGCCCCGAGTATCTGTGGACTCCGCATAACGCGGGCTTCATGGCCATCGACCGCATCGCCCAGCAAGAGGGCGTCGTGGTCCAGAACCGGCGATGCCGGGCCGTTACTGCAACCTGCCGCATGGCGGGGCGCGACGTGATCCTGGCCAAGCCGGAGACATTTATGAACCTTAGCGGAGTTTCGGTCTCCGCCCTGGTTCGGGAGTTCGAGACGGACGCATCGCGAGACCTGCTCGTCATCTACGACGAACTCGACCTGGCGCTGGGGACGTTCAAGATCAGGGAGCGCGGTTCGCCCGCGGGCCACAACGGAGCCCGCAGCCTCACCGCCGCCCTGGGTACTCAGGAGTGGCTGCGGCTGCGCATCGGGGTAGGGCAGGATCTGCCACCCGAGGCCATCGCGGCGGGCAGAAGGCTGGGCAAGGACTATCTGCTTTCGCCTATGCGCAAAGCGGACCTGGCGGTGATGGACGAGGTTCTCGACCGGGTGGTAGCCGCCACTCGCCGCATCCTCGAACTGGGACCGGCGGCCGCAATGAACGAGTTCAACCGCCGCGAGCGAAACGGCCCGGTGGAGCAGTGAAGCAGGAATAGACAGTATCCGGTTTTGTGAAAGAGCACGGCTTTAGCCGTGCCGCAAAAGAACGTAATGTTGGGGGCTTCAGCCCCTGATGGAATGCTCCCAGGTAGCAGGAATCAAAAGGAAGGGCCGCTATGGTGTTTGAACCGGCGGCAGCGGCTGGAGTCAGGGGATTCCAGCGGAAAGAGATACCAGATGTCCCGTGTGTATGAGGTTATGTTCATTGTTCGGCCCGATGTGGTCGAAGAGGATACCGACAAGTTGATCGCCGGTTTCACCACCACCGTCACCAACGGGGGCGGCGCGGTCAAGTCGGTTGAAAAGATGGGGCGGCGCAAGCTCGCCTACATGGTCCGCAAGTTCAACGACGGCAATTACGTCCTGATGACCATCGAAGCCGGTGGCGCTGTGGTCGCCGAACTCGAGCGCCGTCTGCGCGTCTCTGAGCCCGTCATCAAGTTCATCACCGTGCGCATCGACGAGGAAGAGAAGCGCCTCGCCAAGGTCAAAGCCCTGCGCGGCGTGCGTCGCAAGGTTGAGCCGGTTGCCGCCGCTGCTCCGGTTGCCCCGGCAGCCCCGGCCGCCGCTCCCGCAGAGGCTGCGGAACCGGTTCAGGCCAGCGCCTAGTTTTTAGCGAATTGCCGCTGACGGTGCCGCGAGGTGCACGGCTGCGGTCCGATAAAGTGCTCCGGCCCGCGTGCCGGAACAGAGAGTGAAGAGGAAACACCATGGCAGAAGAAACACAAGCACGGACGCCCGAGTCGGGCGCATCATCAGCACCTCAAGACAGGCCAAGCTCCGGTCCTGGCGGCGGCTCCGGCCCTCGCCCCGGCGGACGGCCTTCCGGCGGCCCCGGCGGCCGCGGCAAGTTCTTCCGTCGCAAAAAGGTCTGCAAGTTCTGCACCGAGAAGATAGACGCCATCCCCTACCGGGATGTTCGTCTCCTGCAAGGGTTTGTGGCCGAGCGCGGCAAGATCGTGCCCCGGCGGCTGACCGGCGTGTGTACCACCCACCAGCGCCGCCTTACCCGCGCCATCAAGCAGGCCCGGAACATCGCCCTGCTGCCCTTTGCAACCCGGCACTAAGCGGGCGATGGCCGTTCGTCAGGCATGACGCTTTCTGGTGATTGGCGCATGATCGCTATGCGGGCGACAATCTTCCGAAAGCCGATGTAGAATCCTTCGCGGCGCAACCACCAGTCTGCGTCTGTGTCTAACAGACTGGCGGGAACGAAGGCGCCGCCCGCAACATTGGAGATTTCAAATGGAAGTAATTCTGAAAGAAGACGTAGCCAACCTCGGCCATCGCGGAGATGTGGTGAAAGTGGCCGATGGCTACGGCCGCAACTTCCTGCTGCCCCGCAAGCTGGCGCTGCAGGCCACCCTGGCCAACAAGGCTGTCATCGACCAGATGAAGTCCGCCGCCGCCCGCCGTTCCGCCACTGAAAAGACCCAGGCGGAAGAACTGGTCGCCAAGCTCGAGCCGTTGGTCCTTACCTTTACCCGCAAGTCCGGCGAAAACGGCCAGCTCTTCGGCTCCGTCACCTCGTCTGACATCGCCGGCGAGCTCGAAAACAAGGGCTTCGAGATCGACCGCCGCAAAATCCACCTGGCCGAGCCTCTCAAGGCCCTGGGCAACTATGAAGTGGCGGTCAAGCTGCACCGCGAAGTGACCGCGCACATCAAGGTCAAGGTACTGGGCGACGCTACCGAAGAAGCTTCCGCCGCCGAGCCCGCCACTGAAGCAGCCGTAGCCGAGTAGTTTCAACCAGATCCGCCTCACCCCGCCTCTCGGCCAGCCGAGGGGCGGTCGTGTTTCTGCTGACTTCACCATCGCCCCGTCTGCTGACATTGTGAGCGACCCTGAGCGAAGCGAACAGGGAATCGAAGAGCCTGCTTTTAGGAACGGGCAACTCCTTAATGCTGAACGGAGCAGGTCCTCAGCGCGGCGAATGACCTGCTTTCTGAGCAATGTCATCGCGTGATCTCGACGCGCGCAACACTGTCACTGCAAGTACCGCCATCCATAACATCGAGGAGTAGATGTTCACGCGCTCCATGACTCCTAACCATGGAGTTGGCAAATTGGCAGCGAGCCGCGGACCGTTCATACCCGCCAAAGCGCCAAAGATCAGAAGTATCACTATTGTCCCCATCGAGTAGAGACGAAACCGCTTTCCGAACGCAGCAGCTCCGAACCCAACGAACAGCAAAGTGGAGAGAGCGAGCACGCTCGAAAGGACGATGTGCATTGTGTCACTCAGCGAACCCGTGCCACCGCGCAAGTGCATCGGGAAAAACAGCAACGTCAACTCTCCCACGATGTCGAATACGATCAGCAGAATTCCCGTCACACGCAGGGACCACTTTCGACCAGCCGACGCCAGAACTCCCACACCGAACGCCACCGACAGAACGCCGCATACAGAGAACAGAGAAACCAGAAAGGGTCTGGTTGGAGCTCCGATTGCCTCCAATTCGCTGACAGCTTGTGAGGTGTAACTGTAACCCTCCCAGCGCAAGGCCGCCGCGATGTCGGTATACACATACAGCAGCGAAGAGAGGATCCCGCATATCAGCAGGACATTACGTATGCCGATCGATGCCCGCTGACCAGTTTTTGTTTGTGCCAGTGTTGCTCGTGTCATTCTCCTTCTCCTCCTGACCTCCTGCAGGACAAGAAAAAAGGGAAGTTCTCAGTTCCACTCTGCGTGCGGACCTGGATTGGCGTCGTAGGCCGGAATCTCCTGGATTTCGCATCAAATTTTATGCCCGAATGTGCGGCAAAGCACGACCATATCCACGAGAAGTAGTAATCCGGCTGATTTTGCGATTATCCCGGCCCTTTTTAATTGCCTTCTTCTTCGTTCCGTTCATAACACGATCAAGAATCCTCGAAACAGACGTCAGAAAAGGGGACACTCACCATTCGACTACACTCCAATTTCGCAGAATGGTAAACTGCGATTATGCGTGGCAGGCAATCGATCCGGCAATCGCGACTGGCGGCAATACTCGGGATCGTGCTTTGCCTCCTCGCCGCCCTGTTCGCCGTTGAAGCCAAGATCGCCTGGTACAGCCCGGCCGGCAGCGCAAGCGCGCTCATCAGCTCCACCAAGCTTCAGGCTGCCGACGCCCCCAAACTGATCTCGCACGCCCCTTCTGCGCCGGCTCCTCCATCCCTCCATTTCCTTGAGAACGCCGCTGTTCTGGCCTTGGCACTGTTCTGCCTTGCCATCATGAGCCGCGCGGCCCGAACGTCTCCCCGCCGCCTTCAAGTCTGTGTATCCCCCGGCTTCTCCGAGTGTCTTTTCTTCCGTCCCCCTCCATCCCTCTAGCTTTTGCCGCCATCACGCCCGCGTTGCTCCAGGCTCTTTCCTGGCAGTGATCCGGCTGGCCTTCCTGCTGCGATCTTCTCAGGCGGGCTAAGCGCGATGGCCGAGCCGGCCAGTCCGCGTCGCAACGCTGTGCACTGGTCGAGCCACCGACAACACCAGCGGGCGAGCCAATCCCCATCGAGTTCCCCAGTCTCGCTTCCTCGCCGGTGCATCGGGATTCCGAAACAGGAAAGCTATCAGGAGCGATTTCGCTATGTACACGCAATATCAAAGGACCGCGGTCCTCGCGCTGGCCGTTGGCTCCGCGTTCGCCACGTCTGCCGTAATCGGCTGCCGCTCTCATGCTGACAACTCTGACGCCAGGACCGCCGCTATTCCATCCGCACGCGTTGCCGCCGCGCAGCGAGGGGACATCTCCCACATGCTCACGCTGGCTGGCCAGTTTCAGCCCTACCAGGTCGTTGACGTTCACCCCAAGGTCAGCGGTTACATGAGAAAGATCAACGTCGACATCGGCGATATTGTTCACGAGGGCCAGACCCTGGCCGTACTCGAAGTCCCCGAGTTGAAAGCCCAGCTGCAGCAGACCGTCTTTGAAGTCGAGCAGACCAGGGAAGAGATCACCCAGGCCCAGCACGAGATCGGCCGCGCTGAAGCCACGCACTCCGCTCTCCACGCGCAGTACAAGCGGCTCAAAGAAGCAGCAGAGGGCCACCCCGGCCTCATCGCGCAACAGGAACTCGACGACGCGCAGTCCAAGGACCTCTCCTCCGAATCACAGGTCGACTCTGCAAAAGCCGCCATGGCCGCCGCCAGGCAGCACGCCGGCTCTGCGCAGAGCGACAATCAGCGCGTTCAGGCGCTGCACAACTACACCACTGTCACCGCGCCAATCTCCGGCGTCGTGGTGTGGCGCTACGCCGACACCGGCGCTCTGATCCAGGGCGGCACCAACTCCAACAATCAGGACCTCCCCATCGTTCGCCTGTCGCAGAGTTCTCTCTTGCGTCTCCGCGTGCCTGTGCCCGAAGACGATGTGAAGTTCGTTCACGTCGGCGACGATCTTGATCTTCGCGTCGATGCCGTGGGCCGCTCCATCACAGGAAAGATCGTGCGCTTCACACGCGACGTCAACTTCGAAACCCGCACCATGGAGACCGAAGTCGATGTCCAGAACAAAGACCTCTCCATCTCTCCCGGAATGTACGCCAACACCGCCCTCCGCTTGGCGCAAGTTAAAAACGTAGTCACCATCCCCCTCGAAGCTCTGGTGCTCAACGGAAAGCAGCAAGTCGTCTACGCGCTCGACGAAACCAATCATGTCCATCTGCGCAGCGTGCAGGTCGGTATTGAAGGCTCCAAGCTCGCCGAAATCAGAGGCGGTCTCAATCCCGGCGAACGCGTGATCGTCGGCGGACAGGAAAAGTATCAGGAGGGCGAAGAAATCACTCCCGCGCTTGCCCAGCTGCAAGCTTCTGAAACCGTGCAGGAATCCGGCGGAATGATCGACATGAAAGGCGACGAAGATGCTGCCAACGAGTCTGCGCCGCAGTCTTCCGCAGACCATCGTTCGGGCAATTTGGGAGTCGAAGAAAACCGCTCGCAACAGCAACCCGGCAAAGAACCAAAACAGTCAGGCAGCAAACAAATCGGCGGAGGTGCACGCTAATGCCGAAATTTGCTCTGAAATATCCATTCTTCATCATCATGTTGTGCCTGGTTGTGGCCCTCATCGGCACATTCAGCGTCATCGGCATGCCCGTCGATCTCTTTCCGCAGATCGATATGCCTGTCGTTGTTGTTGCCACGTTCTACAACGGCATGCCGCCGCAGCAGATTGAAGCCGACATCACCAACACCTTCGAACGCTTCTTCACCCTTGGCGCGAACATCGATCACAGTGAATCGCGCTCCCTCACCGGCGTCAGCCTCATCAAGATTTACTTCAAGCCCGGCACCGATCCCAACGCCGCGCTCAGCAACATCGCCAACCTCGCAATGGCGGATCTCCGCCGTCTGCCACCCGGCACGTTGCCGCCCGTAGTCCTCGGCATGGACGCCTCCACGCAACCCGTCTGCCTCGTCACTCTCAAAGGCCAGGGTCTCAACGAGACAAAGCTCAAAGACCTTGCGCAGTTTCAGGTGCGCAACCAGATCTCCAACGTGCAAGGCGCTTCCGTTCCGCAGCCCTACGGCGGCACCTACCGCCAGATTCAGATCTACGTCGACCCCCTCAAGATGGAAGCCCGCAACCTGAGCCTCAACGACGTGGTGCAGTCGGTCAACACCTCCAACCTGATCCTGCCGGCCGGCGATGTCCGCATCGGATCAAAAGACTTCAACATCTACGCCAACAGCCAATTCCCCGATGCCAACGCCATGAACTCCATGCCGCTGAAATCGGTGGGCAGTTCCTCGGTTCTCGTAGGTGACATCGGCAAGGCCATCGACTCCGGCGCACTGCAGTACAACATCGTGCGCATCGACGGGCAGCGCTCCGTCTACGTGCCCATCTTCAAGCAGGGCGGCAACAGCAACACCATCACCATCGTCGACGGCATCAAGACCGCTATCGAAAAGCTCGTCGATATTCCCGAGTCCCTCAAAACTGCGGTCGTCTTCGATCAGTCCGTCTTCGTCAAACTCGCCATCAGCAACGTGGTCAGAGAAGCAACCATCGGACTGCTGCTGACTGGCATGATGATTCTCATCTTCCTCGGCAGTCCTCGCGCCACCGTTGCGGTGCTGCTTTCAGTTCCGCTGTCGATGGTGGTTTGCCTCATGATCACCAAGACCATGGGCGGATCGCTCAACACCATGGTCCTCGGCGGCCTGGCCCTTGTCTTCTCACGACTCATCGACAACGGCGTCATCGTGCTCGAAAACATCTTCCGCCACATGGAGATGGGCGAGTCCCCCTTCGAAGCCTCTGAGCGCGGCGGCACTGAGGTCTCAATGGCTGTGCTCGCCGCCTGCGTCACCACCTCCATCGTGTTCTTCCCCGTCACCTTCTTTCATGGCGTCAGCAAGTACATCTTCACGCCTCTTGCATTGGGTGTGGTCCTCTCCATTTTTGCGTCCTACGTCTTCGCCATGACGGTCGTGCCGCTCTACTGCGCCAGATTCATCAACCTCCACGACGAAAGCACAGACCGGGGCGACAAGAACCCCGGAATCTTCAAGCGCTTTGAAAGCAAATTCAATCAACAGTTTCAACGCATGTTGAACTGGTATGAACGCCTCGCCATGCGCGCGATGCAGCGTCCCGGCTTCACTGCCGCAGCCCTTCTCGGCGGGGTCGCGGTCCTGCTTCTGATTACAACTCCATTCCTTGGCCGCGCCTATTTTCCCCGCACCGATCCCGGCCAGTTCGTCATCAACGTGCACATGCCCGCCGGTACGCGTCTTGAAGTCAGCAACGACTACATCGCGAAAGTCGAGAACATCATTCGCACTGTGGTCAGGCCTGCAGATATGGGAATGGTCGTCTCCAACATCGGCGTCTATCCCGACCTATCCGCGATCTACACCACCAACGCCTCGATGGATACGGCCTTTGTGCAGACCAGCCTCAAAGAAGATCACAGCATCGGCAGCTACGAGTACATGCACCGCGTTCAGCAGAGAGTTTCGCGCGAAATGCCCGAGCTCTCCGCGTACTATCAGGCCGGCGGTCTGGTTGATTCGGTCATCAATCAGGGATTGCCCGCGCCCATCGATATCCAAATCAAATCGCAGGACATGGAAAAATCCTATGCCCTCGCCACGCAGCTCGCCGCCAGGCTTCAAGCCCTCCCCACTGTCAGCAACGTTTACATTCCGCAAAGCATTAACTATCCCGGCCTCGCGTTGAACATCGATCGCGAACGTGCAAGCCTGGTCGGCCTCTCCGCGAAAGACGTGGTCGATGACGTCATTACTGCTCTCACCTCAGACGGCATGGTTGCGCCCAGCTATTGGATCGATCCCAAGACCGGCAACAACTACCTCGTCACGGTGCAATACGCCAATCGCTGGATCAACCACATGTCCATGGAGGACCTCAAAAACATTCCTCTACGCGGCTCGCGTCCTCTCGGCTACGGTCCCATGCAGCGTGGCGGACAGGCCACTCCGGTCTCCGCGCAACTCTTTCGCGGAGATCACACCTCGGGCTACACTTCGCTCGGCTCCGTCGCCAATATCCAGCAGATCAACACACCCACCGAGGTCGATCACAACCAGATTCGACGCGTAATCGACATCTATGTGGCGCCCAAGACGGAGGCCCTGCAAAAGGTCGGCGCACAGGTCGAACATCTGCTCGCGCAAACGCAACACGACCGCAACACCGTCATCAATCTTCGCGGTGCGGTCGTCAGCATGAATCAATCATTCACCGATTTCGGCCTCGGTCTCCTGATCGCCATCATGCTCGTGTATCTCATTCTGATGGCTCAGTTCGCTTCCTTCATCGATCCGTTCATTATTCTCATGGCGATTCCGCCCGGCCTCGCGGGCGTCGTGCTTCTCCTCGTACTCACCGGCAGCACGCTCAACATCATGTCCCTCATGGGCTTGATCATGATGACCGGAATCGTCGTCTCCAACAGCATTCTCATCGTCGAATTCACCAATACCCTTCGTGCCCAGGGAATGCCTCTGCTGGCGGCAACGGTCGAAGCATGCAAGGTTCGATTGCGCCCCATTCTCATGACCTCCCTTGCCACGCTCCTGGGAATGATTCCCATGGCCCTCGGTCTCGAGGCGGGCAGCGAACAATACGCGCCGCTGGCTCGCGCCATCATCGGCGGCCTCGCCGTTTCTGTCGTCGCAACAATGTTCCTCGTGCCCGCTGTGTACCTCCTGATTCACAAGCGCCGCGAAACAAAGCTCGCGGTCGCGGAGGGAAGAGCATGAACGAATACCGCAAACTGAAATCATTCGCTGCAACGTGCGTGCTCGTCATAGCTGCGCTTTCCTGCTCGTCGGGATACGCGCAACAGCACTCTCTCCCAGACGCTCCGGCGGCCCAACTCATCGCGCAAGCGAGCAGCGCCGACCCATCCCCGCAAGTGCCCGCAACCACACAGCAACCGTCAACTCAACCTCGGCCATCAACATCGCAGCCAATCCCCAGGCTCACACTTGCCGACGCCGAACGAATCGCGATCCAACACAATCCCAACGTCAGCATCGCGCGATTGCTCCAGTTGGCGCAGGCACAGGTCACGCGCCAGATACGATCATCCGAACTCCCAACCGCATTCGTCGATCTAACCGCTGTCGGTGCGCACGAAGACAGCCGCATAACGGCAGGCGCCCTCAACAATCCCTCGATCTATGACCGTGCGGCGGGCGGTCTCACGGTCCACCAACTTATCACCGACTTCGGTCGCACGCATAATCTGGTTCGCAGCGCGCAGTCGAGTGCCAAAGCTCAGCTCGACAGCGAGCGCGCCACGACCGAGGACATGACGCTCGCTGTGGACCAGGCCTTCTACCAGGCGCTCACAGCCCGGTCTGTTCTCAAAGTGGCGCAGCAAACAGTAGCAACGCGGCAGGCAATGGGCGAGCAGATCGGTGCGCTCACCTCGTCAAATCTGCGATCCACACTCGACCTCAGCCTGGCCAACGTGCAGGTGTCGCAAGCACAACTGCTTGTCATCGATGCGCAAAGCGCCGTCGAAACCGCAATGGCCAACCTCAACGCGATTCTCGGTTCAGAGAATAACGACCAATATCAGCTCGTGGACGAAACACCCGCTGATTCGCAACCACCTCCTGCTAGCCCTGAAGACTTCGTGCAAATCGCGCTGCGCTCTCGTCCCGATCTCGCAGCGCTCCAGGACAGATCGTTGGCGGAGAAACAGTTCAGCGCGGCCGAGCACGACTTGAAGCGTCCAATAATCTCCGCTCTTGCAGCGGCCGGCGGAACTCCCGTGCGCGCGGATCAAATCGCCTCTTCGTGCTACGGTGCCGCGGGAGTCAACGTCACTATCCCGGTGTTCAACGGCTTTGAATACTCGGCGCGCGCCAACGAGGCTGACTTACGCACGCAAGCAGCGCAGCAGCAGGTGCGGAATCTTCGCGACAGCATCGCGCGGGACGTACGCACCGCCGTACTCAATGCACAGATGGCTTTTCAACGCATCGGCCTTACGCGCGAGTTGCTCAATCAGTCGAACAATGCAATGGAACTCGCGCAGGCGCGCTACAAAGTAGGTCTCAGTGGCATTGCAGAATTAAGCCAGGCGCAACTCTCGCAAACCGAAGCTCAGATCGCTTACGCGAACGCACAATTTGCGTACAAGACCGCTCTGGCTGTCGTGAAATATCAGACAGGGCAATAGCACCACCACCTTCACAATACAACGATGCCCGGCAGTTTTCAGCTGCCGGGCATTCTACAGTTTTATCAATGAATCATACTTATCTAGTGGGGATCGTAGCGATCGCGATCGTCACGATCATGTTCGTGGTGCTCATGATCGCGGTTGTCCGACATCATGTGGCGCACTGCCGTGTCATATCCGCGGCGAAATCCCTCTCGATATTCCCTGCGCATGCTGCGATCGACGCGCGGATGGCGGTACTCCTCGCGATTATTTACATTTGGCTGGCGACGATTGTCGACGTCCCTGCGCGCGCCCTCTATGCCATCGTGGAAACCCCGCCGTTCGGCGTCGCGAAACTCCTGCGGGGGCGCATCCCACTGGCCTTGCGGGTAGGCGCCTTGCTCATAGCCCGGAGGCGGCGGAGCCTGCTGTCCTCCGTATGCTTGGGCCCGCGCCAGGCCAGGCCCTGTGCCCAACGCAAGAGCAAGTGCCGATGCTGCAAAACATTTCGATTTCATCTTTCCAACCTCCATACTTGCAACCCGTAAAGATGTGAAGGTGTCTCCTTATGTTGCTTATAAAAGCTGCTCGCAGCGATGTCAGAACTACCCGTTGCGCTTGAGCTGCTGATTTGGTTGAATTTGTTCAGCGACGCATAAAAATCGGCTACGATCACTGAATGGCTCTGCTTCTCGATGTCCGCAATCTCCAGATCCGTTTTGGCAATGCCCATGCGGTGCGCGGCATCAGCCTCCACTTGGATGAAGGAGAAGTGCTGGGACTGGTTGGTGAATCCGGATCCGGCAAGAGTGCCACTGCGCTCGCCACCATGGGCCTACTCGGTCCTGCCGCACAAGTCACAGGGCAGATGCTCTGGCAAGGTCAAACAGATTTGAACTCCGTCAAGATGCCGATTGCATCCTCACCATCAGCGCAGTTAGATCTGTTGCAGCAGCCGTCTGACACTTTGCGCAAGCTGCGCGGCCGCGACATCGCGATGATCTTTCAGGAGCCGATGACTGCGCTCAATCCCGTCATGTCCATTGGCCGCCAGGTTGCCGAGTGTGCCGAGGCCCACGCACCTTCCTTCACCGGCAGAGAAGCGAAACGAAGAGCCCTTTCCGCGCTCGAATCAGTTGCCATTCCCGATGCAGCACGTCGATACAGCGACTATCCCCACCAGTTTTCAGGTGGACAGCGTCAGCGCATTCTCATTGCTATGGCATTGATCAATCGTCCCCGGCTGCTCATTGCCGATGAGCCCACCACCGCGCTCGACGTCACAGTACAGGCGCAAATCCTCGCTCTGCTCGCTGATCTCCGGCGCGAGCACGGCCTCGCCATGCTCTTCATCTCCCACGATCTCGCCGTAGTGGCTCAGGTCGCGGATCGTGTGGCGGTCATGCGCGCCGGGCAAATTGTGGAGTCAGGCCCCGTCCGCCAGGTGCTCACTCAGCCCCAGCACGAGTACACGCGAAGTCTATTGGCCGCAGTGCCAACCCTGCGCACCGACCGCAATCGGCCACTCGCGATGGTCGTATAGCCGCACACGCATTCCAGCGACCCAACTGGTGAGCGATGCGAACTACGCACAACTCAACCCGCGCTTGCCGCTCCGTCAATTTCGTTATAGCGCCGCGCCGCTGACCAACCGAATCGCGCGGCGGACTCCGGCTCCTTGCCGCGCACCTCTCTTCCGCGCACAGGTTGGAACAACTCCTCGGTCGCCGAAGGAAGAAGGCGGTTCATGATTCCCATCGCCTGCGCCGTCAACTCCGGAGACACATTGCTCAGCCGCGACGCCAACACTGCCTGCGGTGTAATCGCAATCTCCGTCTCCCCGGCCAGTACCGCATTCACAATCCGCCTTGCCGCGCTCCGCGCACTCGTTGAAGCTCCCGGCATGCTCGCGCCCCGGCTAAACCACCGGTACTCCTGCTCCGCATCGCCTGAGAAAAACGCATTCAAATGCGAACCCGTCCTCATCAATCCCGGCACCACCGTCAACACATTGACACCCTTGCTCCGCAACTCCACGTGCAGCCCCTCAGAGAAGCCTACCGCCGCAAATTTGCTGGCCGTGTAAGGCAGCAGGTGCGGCACTGCTATCTTCCCCCCGATCGAAGTAATGTTCACGATCGTTCCGGCGCCCCGTCTCAGCATCTGCGGCGCAACTGAAAGTGCGCAGTGCACTCCGGAAAAGAAATTCGTCTCCATCACATCGTGAAAATCTTCCACCGACAAATTTTCAAACGGACCCACGGTGATAATTCCCGCGTTGTTCACCAGCACGTCTACC
>Ga0137385_10000841_pt1 | contig 25480 bp, 15 predicted proteins | sample SagtaG_FD_104921 | JGI IMG/M metagenome (GOLD analysis project Ga0137385, IMG submission 104921) | Vadose zone soil microbial communities from Sagehorn Ranch, Mendocino, California, USA - Sage2_R_80_16 metaG | ecosystem: Environmental > Terrestrial > Soil > Vadose zone | place: USA: California... | reverse complement strand
TGGAGCGGTCGACGACGACGTGCCCGTGCGCCGCCGACATGCCCGGCGCCGAGAACATGCCGAGCACGTTCCGCAATGACCGGCGCTGGGGCTTTTCCTCCGAGCGGCTGGGCATCACGTTCCACGGCAACACCGTCACCCACGTCGACTCGCCGTGTCACATCTTCTGGGACGGCACGATGTACAACGGGCGGCCGCACTCGTTGGTCGACGCCGCAACGGGATCGGCGTGGGCGGCCGTCACGGCGGCGGCGAACGGGATCATCACGCGGGGTGTCCTGCTCGACATTGCGAGGGTCCGCGATGTGCCGTGGCTGGCACCGGGGCAGGGTGTGTTTCCCGACGATCTCGAACAGGCCGAGCGTCGCCAGGGTGTGCGGGTGCGATCCGGCGATGCGGTACTGCTGCGGACCGGCTATGGCCGCGTCCGGCACGAGGCCGGCGCGGCCGGCGGTTCCACACAGGCCGGCTGGCACGCGTCCTGCCTGCCGTGGCTGCAGGAACGCCAGGTCGCGCTGATCGGCGCCGACACCCCCCAGGACGTTCAGCCCTCGGGGTACGACGACGTGTTGATGCCGGTGCACGCCGTGAGCCTCGTCGCGATGGGTCTGTGGCTGCTGGACAACTGCGACCTGGAGGTGTGCGCGACGACGGCTGCCGAGCTGGGCCAGTGGGACTTCCACCTCGCCGTCGCGCCGGTCCGCTTCGCCGGTACGTCCGGCAGCCCGGTCAACCCGATCGCCACATTCTGACCGCGGTGCACGGACCGTGATAGGCCGATTGGTAACTTCCTCGCATGACCGACGCCGATCCCAAGGCCGATCTGCGGCGATACCTCCAGGCGGCGCGCGACGCGCTGGTGTGGAAGCTCGACGGCCTCTCCGAGTACGACATGCGCCGGCCGATGACGGCCACCGGGACCAACCTGCTCGGCCTTGTCAAGCACATGGCCGGTGTCGAGCTCGGTTACTTCGGCGACACGTTCGGCCGGAAGTTCCCGGAGTCGCCCCCCTGGTACGCCAACATGGACGACGAACCCAATGCCGACTTCTGGGCGTCCGAGGACGAGTCGCACGACGACATCGTCGGGCTCTACCGGCGCATCTGGGCGTTCGCGGACGAGACCATCGAGTCGAACCCGCTGGACGCGGCCGGCGAGGTCCCGTGGTGGCCGCCGGAGCGCCGCAAGACGACGCTGCATCGGGTACTGGTGCACGTGATCGCCGAGATCCACCGGCACGCCGGCCACGCCGACATCGTCCGCGAACTCATCGACGGCGCCATCGGCATGCGGGCCGGCGCGTCGAATCTGCCCGACCTGGACGCGGACAAGTGGCGGGACCACCGCGAGAAATTGGAGCGGGTCGCCCGCGCCGCCGGATCGGTGCAGTCGTAGCCAGGCCGACGCGATCGTTGGGGTCCCGACCGCGGCGGCGCACTCGGATCCTCAGCCCCCCACCTGGTGTCGGTACAGGTCGCGGAGCAGGGCGATCTCGGCGCCATGGTGCAGCATCTCCCGATTGATGTGCAGCACCAGCGCGGCCATCGAGGACTCCGACCATTCGCCCTCCGCCGGACCGCACGGGTGGCGCAACCCGTCCGCGCCCAGCCCGCGCACGCCCGCCGTCCATGCGGCATACCCCTGGTCGAGTTGGGCGAGTGCGCCGGCCGCGTCACCGGGGTAGTCGTGTGTGGCGTAGTCGATCGGCGGACCGCCGAAATGGCTGGCGACCCGGGCGCCGAGTACAGCGACCACCACATGGGCAATGCGCCACGCGATGGTCGTCACGGGTGCCGGATCCGGCGCGGGGTAAGCGAAGTCGACGGTGAACTCGCCACGGCCGGCGGCCAGCGGCGCGGTGCCGGTGCCGCGCGGGCGCACGTTCCAGGCGCCAGGGACCGGCTCCCAGCGGTACTCGTGATCGGTGAGCCCGTCCAGCCGCGCCCGGAGCTGGTTGCGCCAGTGCCACTCCAACTGGTCGGCGAGCAGGTCGTTCCAGTCCAGATCCTGAGTAGTAGCTGTCATGCGGAACAGGCTAGGAGAAAATGCGGACAGATTCGGTCCTCGTCTCTGGGACACTGTCGGAATGACCGATACCGCGGTACGGCTGTTGCGGCTGCTGTCGCTGCTCACCGCGCGGCGCACGTGGGGCGGCGAGGAACTGGCCGACCGGCTGAACGTGACCGGCCGCACCGTCCGCAGGGACGTCGAGCGGTTGCGTGAGCTGGGCTATCCGGTGGCCGCCGTGCCCGGACCGGCCGGCGGTTACACGCTGGGCGCCGGCACCGGGCTACCGCCACTGCTGCTGGACGACGACGCCGCCGTTGCGGTCGCGCTCGGCCTGCACACGGCCGCCAGCGGCGCCGTGGCCGGCATCGAGGAGGCCGCGCTGCGGGCGGCCGCGGCGATCGAGCAGGTGATGCCGACCCGGCTGCGGCGGCGCGTTCAGGCCCTGCAGGCCACCACGGTGGCGCTGACCGCCAACGACGCGGTGGTCGAGTCGTCCGTGCTGGCCCTGCTCGCCCTGGCCTGCCGGGACGGCGAACGGCTCCGGTTCGGCCACCTCGACCGGTCCGGTATAGACAGTCGGCGGCACGTCGAGCCCTACCGTCTGGTGAGCACCGGCCGGCGCTGGTATCTGGTCGCCCGCGACCTCGACCGGGACGACTGGCGCACGTTCCGCGTCGACCGCCTGCGCCGTCCCCAGCCCACCGGCCGGCACTCGACACCGACGGATCCACCCGACGCGGCACGATTCGTCAGCGACGCCGTCTCCAGCGCCCCGTACCGCTGGCAGGCGCGGGTGCTGATGGACGCTCCGGCCGCCGTCGTCGCCGACCTCATTCCACCCACGGTCGCCGTCGTCGAAGCCATCGACGAACAACGGTGCCTGCTCATGTCCGGCGCCGACAGTCTCGACAACATCGCACTGCACCTGGCCGCACTGAACGTGCCATTCACTCCGTTGGAACCACCGGAACTCCGCGACCGCTGCGCGGCCCTCGCCCAACGACTGCACAACGCGGCCCGAGCTGGTCAGCCGCTACCCTGATCTCCGCTGTCCACTCATCACGGGGTACCCATGAACGATTCTCGCGAGGTGACGGGTGTCATCCTGCCGGGCCGCCCCGAACCGCTCTGGATTCAGGCGGTTGCGCTCGTTCGTGGTGAGATCGAGAAGGGGGTTCTGAAGCCGGGACTGCGGCTGGCTCCGGAACGGGAGTTGTGCCAGCAGTTGGGCATCAGCCGGGTCAACTGCGGAAAGCGCTGTTCCACATGGTGACGGAGCCGGCCGCGTCTGCTACACCGCCCTCGGCCACGACTCGCGCGCCTGGGGCAATCCGTGGTTCCGGCAGCTGATCCGCCAGTCGGTGCTGTGGGCCGCGGGCGTCCCGGACGACGACATCGCCACCTGGCCGACCCGCTGGCCGCTGGGCAACGGCCGCGAGATCAGGTAACCCGGTGCGCGTCGGGCGATCGGGGCATACTCCTGCGGGTGGGGTGGATTCGCGCAGGTAGCGCAGTCGGACTTGTCGCGCTGGGGGTTCTGACGCTGACCGCGTCCATGCCGCCGACTCGGCACGTAACGATCGGTATGCCGGCGGTCTTTCCGGTCCCTCGGTCGGTCGTGCCGCACGGCGAGGCCGTCCAACTGGCCGACGCGGTTGCCCTGGTCGCCCTTGCCAACGCCGATCAACCCACACTGCGGGTGGTCAGGCAGATACTGCGGGATGCCGGTGTGTCGCGCGTCGATCAGGTCGGCGACCTGGCCGCACTGCCCGGCGATGAGCCGGCGGTGCTGATCGATGAGCGGGCCGGCGACCTGCCGCCGGGCGGATATCTGCTGGCCGTGGGACACCAGGGCGACCGGGGTGTGATCGAGTTGTCCGGGCGGGACGGCAGCGGCACGTTCTACGCGGCGCAGACTCTCCGCCAGCTCAGGGTCGGCGATGTGATACCTGGCGGCACGGTCCGCGACTGGCCGTCGTATCCGGTGCGCGGTGTGATCGAGGGTTTCTACGGCGTGCCGTGGACGCAGCAGGCCCGGCTCGACCAACTCGACTTCTACGGCCGGCACAAGTTGAACGCCTACGTGTACTCGCCCAAGAACGACCCCTACCTGCGGGACCGTTGGCGGGACGCCTACCCGGCCGACGTGTTGGCGCGACTGCGCGATCTGGTGGCCAGGGCCGCCGCGAACCACGTGGCGTTCACCTACGCGCTGTCGCCGGGCCTGTCGGTCTGCTACGGCTCGGCGGTGGACGAGTTGACGCTGCTGGCAAAACTCCAGGCGATGTGGGACATCGGCGTGCGCAGCTTCATGATTCCGTTGGACGACATCGACATATCCGGTTGGCATTGCCCGCTGGACGCGGCCATGTTCGGCTCCGGTGACGCGGCCGAGGCGGCCGCGCAGGCCCATCTGCTGAACGCGGTCCAACGGGATTTCATCGCGACACATCATGGCGCCGCCCGCCTGGCCATGGTGCCGACGGAGTACCACGATGTCGCGGCAAGCCCGTACAAGGACAGTTTGTCGTCCACTTTGGATCCAGCTGTCATCGTCGAATGGACCGGTGTCGGGGTGATCGCGCCGACGATCACGCCGACGGACATCGCGGCGGCACACGCCGCCTACCGCCACGACATCCTGGTGTGGGACAACTACCCGGTCAACGACTACATCCCGAACCGTCTGCTGTTGGGGCCATATACCGGACGGCCGGATGTGTCGACCGGACTCGTCGGAGTCACCGCGAATCCGATGCCGCAAGCCGAGGCATCGAAGATCGCCGAATTCACCCTCGCCGACTATCTGTGGAATTCGCCCGCCTACCAACCGGCACGCGCCTACAACGCGGCCTTGACGGAGTTGTCGGGTGGCGATCGGTCGGCTGCTGCGGCCCTGGCCGCGTTCACCGACCTGGAATACGACTCGGCACTCGACAAAGGGCCCGCGCCGGCGCTGGCGGCCCGCATCGCGACGTTCACGCAGGCTTGGCAACAAGGCGACCTCATGGCGATGGGGCAGCTGGACGACTACCTGGCGCTGATCGAATCGGCTCCATCGTCGATTCGGGACCGTTCGCTGCTCGTCGAGTGCCAGCCGTGGCTCGGCGCGGCAACCGCGTGGGCAGACGCCGCCCGGTCGGCTCTGCGGCTGCTCGACGATCGACGTCGTGATGATCGCGCCGCCGGCGCCCGTGACCGCGACAAGATCGACGCGCAGTTGTCGCAAGCCGGCTCGTTCACCTACACCGGACTCGGCGCTCCGATTCCGGTCACGGTCGGTCACGGCGTGCTGGATCGGTTCGTGGAGCAGACCCTGTCCGCGACCGATCGATGGCTTTCGCCGGACGCGAGCCTGCCGGCGGCGGTCACCTCGCTCGACCAATACCAGAACCAGTCGGCCGATCTGATGGTCGACGGCGACGTGGGCACCTATTTCTCCAGCGACGCGCCGCCGGCGCCGGGCGACTACGTCGGCGTCGATCGGGGCAGCCCGCGTCCGGTCTCCAGTGTGTGGATCTCGATGGGCACACCGGACAGCCCCAACGACTACATCCACACCGGCGTACTCGAATACTCATCCGATGGCGCCACCTGGCAGCAGGCCGCGACGGTGCAGAACGATGCGCAGCCGGTCGTCACGTTCCCAGCCGGCACGACGGCCAGATACGTGCGACTGCGCAGCACCGACACGCAGGACTTCTGGGTCGCGGTGAACGAGTTCACCGTGCACTGAACGAAGCCCGGACGGTCAGGCGCCGGCAGCGGCACGGCTACACGGGCCGAGCGATCACCCGCGTGGACCGTTGTGCCGCAGCGGTGACGAAGTCGATCAGGAGGTGGTTGCGGCCCGTGTCCCGGCAACGGAATTCCACCGTCGGACAGTCGTGCTCGTCGGCCCGCGCGAGGATGTGGTCAAGTGCGGCCTGCTCGACGCCACGGCCGAGCACGGGGCACGACACCAGGAACAGGTCGACCACGCACACACCGTCCCGATACGTCATGCCGATCGCCACGCCGGTGCCGTGGTCGGCAAGGCGGTCGCGCACGTCGGCCAGGTACACGTCCCTGATGCGGGCCGCCACGGTCGGCTCGTCCAGCGGGATACCGGCGGCGAAGTCCTTGGTGCGCAACAACATGTCCAAGACCTGGCTAGCGTCGGCGGGAGTCGCCGACCGCCAGTCGATCCGAACGTCCAGCCCGGCGATGTATGCCGCCAGCGAGCCACCGCCGGTGGTCGGCGGCGCGGCGACGGGCTCGTCGTCGACGGCCACCGGCGCGCGGTCGAACACCCCGTGCGACACCAGTTCGGCGGGCCAGTCGTCGGCTTGATCGGTCAGCTCGACCACGCGTGCGGGCACCGTCCCGACAGCAGCCGCGGTGACCAGCGTGAGCTGGCTGGCGGGCAGTTCCCAACGAACAGCGAGCTCGGTGAGCTGGTCGCCCAACGGACGATCGTCCACGACCCAGTCGTCGACGACCGGCCATACCGGGCCGAGGGCGGCGTCGACCGCGGGCCACGTCCGGGAGACGTCCCCCGAGCCACGCACCGCGATCCGCACCCCGGCGTCGGCCAGCGCGCGCAACGGCGAACGCAACGCGTCCGCGTCGGGCCGGTGGCCCGCCGAATCCCACAGCAGGCGGTCGGCATCCACGACGACGCCCCGGCACACCACGCCGTACCTGACCCGCAGCAGCGCGGCCACCTGCCGGCCCAGCTCCGCGAACACCTCTTCCGCGTAGGGGATCTTGGCGACACGGAACAGTGCTGGCCGATACGCCCGCCGTGCGCCGACCGAACGCACCGCCGCCTCTGTGTCGGCGATGTGGACGTTCGGCTCGCCGCCCAGCCGTGCCCGGACCACCGCACGGGCGGCAACGGCGCGACCGTCGGGCATGGGCGTCTCCGGCACGGCCGGCAGCACGAACACCAGGCACTGGTGCCGGCGCCGTGCCGCGGCCAGCGCCAGGTCCGCGAGGTTGGCCAGTTCGTCGCCTGCTTCCTCCCAGCGCGGCGCGACGACGAGCACGTCCGGCCGGGCCCGCGCCACCTCACCCGCATCGTCCATGCACTGCTGGGCGGTCTGGTCGAACGGCCCGACCACCAACTCCGACGGCAGCCCCGCGTCGTGCAGGTACACGCCGAGATAGGGCACCAGCGGGTCGATCGTGTAGCTGGCCAGCAGCGCGATCCGTAATGACGGTGGCGTCGAACGGACCTGGCGCCACTGCCGGCGCAGGTCCAACGGGGCCGTCACGCGAGAGCCAGTCGGGCGGGCTCCGCCAGGACGGCGGTGAGCTTCTTCAGGAACAGCACCGCATCCCGGCCGTTGACCACCCGGTGGTCGTAGGTGATGCCGATGTGCGCGACCCGGCGCCGGCGGATCTCGCCGTCGACGATGGTCAGCTCGTCCATGGTCGCGCCCAGCGAGAGCATGCAGACCTGGCCGGGGAAGATGATCGGGCGCGCGAACACGATCCCCGGCTCGTTGTTCAGCGACAGCACGATGCCGGCGTCGGCGAAGTCGCGCTCGCGGAACTCGCCACGCATCGCCTTGATCCGGAAGTCCATCAGCAGGTCCGCGACCTGGGCGACGGACATCGACGCGGGATCGGGCACGACCGGGATGAACAGGCCCTTGCCGAGGTCAACGGTGACGCCGACCCGTGGCCGGTTGGCGGCCACCAACTCCGGGTCACGTGGCGCCGCGAAGAAAGTCGGGAACTCGCCGCGCAGTTCGGCGATCGCCTTGACGAGGAACTCGGTCAGCCCGACCGGGCCGCCGGTCCGCTCCGACTCACCTCGGGCGAGGTCGGACACGGCGTCGACGTCCACCTTGGCCAGGGTGAAGGCAGCGGGCACGGTACGGTGGGACTCGGTGACCACCGCGGCGACCGCCTGCTGCGTGCGGTCGGCCCGGACCGCCGTCGCGGCCGCGTCGACCAGCGGTTCGACGTCGGCCCGCTTGATCACGGTCTTGCCGAGGCCGCGCAACCGGTCCTCGGTGATGCCGTGCTGTTTCATCAGTGCCCGCGCCGAGTCGGTGATGGCCAGCCGGGCCGGCGCAACGGTCGTGGGCTCGTGTTCGGCGAGGTGGCGCCGCCGCTCGTCCTCCGTGGCGAACAGGCGCCCGATGACGTCACCGGGTTTGCACGAGTCCGACACGGACGCGAACCGGTGCAGGATGCCGCCCGTGTCGCACAACAGGTCCTCGGCGGCCTTCGACGTCTCGACCACCGCGACGGTATCGCCGTCACGCACCCGCTGCCCGTCCTCGAACAGCCACTCGACCACGACGTAGGTGTCGTCGTTGTTGTTCAGCTTCGGCACGGTGATCTCAACCATGGCTGTCCTCCCGCAGCGCGGCCCGAATCGTGGAGTCCTGCACCAGCACACGTCGTTCGAGGTGGCCTGCGGTCGGGATGATCGAGTCCGCCGAGTGCACCAGCCGGACCGGCTCCCGCAGCCGGCCCCACAGTTCCGGATACAGGGCCTGTGCCAGTCCACTCCCCCACGTGCCGCCCGCGACGCCTTCCTCGGCGATGACGATCCGCTTGGCCCGCGACAGGATCGGCAGCAGCGGACCGAGGTCGAACGGATAGAGCCGGGATGGCACCAGCAGCAGGCCCTGCGCCTCGTCCTCGACCAACGCCGTGCGCATGGCGGCCAGTGCCCGGCGCGCCATGCCACCGGCCGCGATCACGACGTAGTCGTACTCGTCCGGGGTGTCCACGAAGACGCGTGCCACCGGATTCGCACCGCCGACGAAGTCGTACCGGAACAGGTCGTCCGCCCGGCCGTCGACGCACATCTGTTGCGTATAAAGCACTTTGTCCTCGAACAGGATCGCGGGTTCGGCCACGGCCAGCATCCGGTCGAGCACATCGGCGTTGTCGTGGAACGGTGACATCTCGTAGAGGCCGAGGTTCGGCACCCCGACGAAGTGCTTCTGCGGGCTCTGGCTGTGCGTCGGGCCGTAGCCCCGGTTGCCGCCGACGGGGCAGCGCACGACGAGCCGCATCGGCACCCGGCGGCCGTACATGGTCACGGACTTGGCCGCGAAGTTGACGAGTTGGTCGAACGCCAGCGCGATGAAGTCGCCGAACATGATCTCGACCAGCGCGGTGCCGCCGGCGAGCGCGACGCCGCCCGCCGCGCCGACGATCGCGCCCTCGCTCAGCGGCGTCGAGAGCACACGGTCGGGAAACCGCGTGGACAGTCCCTTGGTCGCCTTGAACGCGCCACCATAGGGATCCCGGATGTCCTCGCCGAGCACGACGGCCTCGTCGTTCGACGCCAGCAGCCCGTGCAGCGCCGCGTTGAGGTTCTCCACTACGCGCATGCCGGCTCCCATGTGGACTCCGGCCGGGCCGCGACCTTGGCGATGGTCCGGGCGACCAGGTCGTGCTGGCGCCGGTCGGCCGGTTCGAACTGCTCGGGGAACGCCCGTTCGTAGCAGCGGTACCAGTCGTGGTCCTCGGCGTATCGAATGAGCTCGTCGTCCCGGCTGTCGTCGCCCTTGCTGTGCGGGCCGACCCGGTAGGTCTCGAACTCGACGACGAGCGGCAGGCGTTCGTGCCGGACCTGCTCGACCAGCGGCGCCAGTTCGGCGCGGATCGCGTTCACGTCGATCCCGGTGACCCGGTGGTGGCTGATGCCGAACGCGGCCGCGCGGCCGGCGATCGTGCCGGCCATCTGCGCCTCGGTCGGCGTAGACTGCGCGATTCCGTTGTGTTCCACCACGACCAGCAGCGGGACCCGCCACAGCCGCGCCATGTTCAGCGCCTCGTAGACCGCGCCCTCACCCCACGTGCCGTCGCCGATGTACGCGGCGGCGAGCAGCGGTTCGGGGCGTCGGCGCAGGTGCATGGCCACGCCGGTGGCGACCGGCAGGCTCTGTCCCTGCACGCCCGTGGACAGGTAGGTGTCCCGGTAGATGTGCTGGCTGCCGCCGACGCCGTGGCACACGGCGCCGTCGCGGCCCATGATCTCGGCGAGCAGGCCGGCCGGGTCACCGAAGCGGGCCAGGTAGTGGCCGTGCCCCCGGTGGTTGCTGAACACGTAGTCACGCTCGGCCAGCAGCGGCGCGAGCGCGACGGGCACGTACTCCTGGCCGAGGCAGGTGTGGGTGGTGCCGTTGAGGCGGCCCTGGCCGAACAGGTCCAGCAGGCCGCGCTCGAAGTGCCGGATCAGCAACAGCAGGTCCAGGTCCGCAGTGGACAGTCGGGACACGGCCGGTGCCGCCGTCTGCATGGATAACGTCATGTGCTCCCCCATCCGTGTCGCCGCGTCACGCGGCGACACCCTTGCGACGTAACACCTCGCGGATCTCGCCGACGGACGTGAACGACCTGATCTCGGCCCGCGAGAACGACAGTTCGTAGACTTCCTCCAGCGTCACCACGAGCTGCATGTGCCGGATGCTGGTCCAGTTCTCCAGCGTGGCCGGTGCCGCGTCGTCGGCGATCCGGTCGGCGTCCACCTCCATGACGTCGGCCACGACGTCGACCAGGTTCACGCCGCACCACCGGCTGCCATGCGTTCGCGCAGGCTGCGCGGCCGCATGTCCTGCCAGGTCGCCTCGATGTGGGCGAGGCACTCGTCCTTGGTGCCGGCCACGCCGGCATCGTGCCAACCCGGCGGGTTCTCCCGGTGCTCAGCCCAGATCGAGAACTGCTCTTCGTCGTTCATGACGACCTTGTATCGCGGTTCCATGTCCTCCCTCTCCTTATTCATGGCTCATGCTCGGTTCCGCGGCCGGGACCGCGTCGTGGTCGGCGAGTTGGGTCTCCACGTGGCGCACGCTGGGAATGGTGAACCCGGCCACGGCGACGAGCACGCCGAGCAGCCCGGTGAACACGCAGACCAGCGCCATCCCGGCGCCGGGACCGGTGCCCACGATGCCGCCGAACAGGCCCGCGAGGCTTCCATGCTGGCGCCGCATCGCGGGCTCCAGCACGAAGTCGGCCAGCGGCGCGGCGATGGCCAACGCCAGCGGCAGCGCCAGGTTGTCCATCAGGTTGCGCGCCGCGAACACCCTGCCCTGCACGGCGGGCGCCACCTTCTCCTGCCAGATCGCCTGCCCGTAGCCGTCGATGAACGGGATGCACAGCCACGCCACCGACCACGCGATCGCCCACACCACCAGCGAATGCCCCACACCGAGCAGCACCCGGCCCAGCACGCTGAACACGACGATCCCCCACAGCATCCGGGCCATCTTCCGGCTGGTGGCCGGTAGGAACCCGATCAGCAGGCCGCCGACGACGCCACCGACCGCGCCCAGCGACAGCACGACGCCGACCTCGGCCGAGCTGTTCCCGGTGCGCGACAGCACCATCGGCGTCAGCAGGATCCAGCCCATCGCGGCGAACAGGTTGATCGCGAACAGGATCCCCTGCAGGCCCAGCAGTCCGGGCCGCGCCAGGATGTACCGGAAGCCGAACAGCGAGTCGCGCCACACGCTCTCCCGCTCGCCCGGCTCGACGGCCGGCCGGGCCGGGATCGCCACCAGGAACACGGTGGCGATGGCGAGCAGGTAGGACGCGACGTCGATCGCGAGGACCAGCCGGATGTTGACGACCGTCAGCAGCACGGCGGCCAGGGACGGCGCGAAGATCGCGGGCACCGACTGGGCCAGCGAGAGCATCGCGTTCGCCCTCGGGTAGTGGCCCTTGGCCATCATCACCGAGATGGTCGACGCGTAGGCGGGGGCCTGGAATGCCAGGAACGCCCCGGTCACCAGGTTCACCACGTAGAGCTGCCACACCTGGGCCGCGCCGGTGAGGAACAGCACCAGGATCGCGCACGTGGCGGCCGCGGAGCCGATGTCACTGAGCACGATGGTCAGCCGCCGGTTCCACCTGTCGATCAGGGAACCGGCGATCGGGCTGAACACGACGGTCGCCAGGAACGCGGCGAACGTCATCAGCGCGAGATCCGACGCGCGCCCGGTCTGCTGCCAGATGAAGATGCTCAGCGCGAAGTTGGTCATTCTGGTACCCAGCGTCGACACGAGCTGGCCCAGCCAGATCACGGTGAAGGCGGCGAACCCGGTCGGGCGCTTGTCGGGCACTAGATCATCTCCTTGTTCCGGTCCGGATCCGTCGCCACCGCGACGAACCGTGCGACCACGTCGTCCAGCAGCGCACGTGCCGTGTCGGTGCGGTGGACATCGACGCTGTGGTTGAGCTCGATACGCAACCGCCCGCCCACCGTCGACGCGACCACATCCACAAGGTAGGGCCATTCGCCGCTTTCGTCCTGCGGTGGTCCGAAGTCGCCGTCGGCCACGCCGAAGCGCCCGGTGCCGGTCGGTGTGTCGGCGAAGCCGAACTCCCCCATGTAGTTGACGCTGACCTGCGGAGCCGGCACGGCCGCGAGGGCTTCCGCTGCCGCGCCGAAGCGCAGCAGCCCGTAGTCGATCCCGTTGTCCGGCACAGCGGCCAGCTGATCGCGGACGCCAGCGATGTTTCCGGGTGCCCGCACCAGAAGCGGGTAGTAGACCTGGAACCAGCCGACCGTGCGGGAGAGGTCGACGTCGGGGAACAGGTTCTCCCGACCGTGGCCCGCGACCGCGAGCGCCACATCGCCACCGCCGATGCGGGTCGCGAGCACCTGCGCCACGACGCCGACCGTCAACTCGCCCAGCTTCATCCGCAGGGCGCGGGCGGCCGCCCGGACCGACTCGGTGTCCCGCGTGTCGAGCGTCGTACTCAGGGTGCGCATGCTGCCGTAGGTGGGCCGGCCGTCGGGGAAGTCGACCGGCAGGTCGGTGCCGACCGGTCGAGCCTGGTCGAGCCAGAACGGCAGCCGGGCCAGCACCTGTTCGGACCGGGCGTACTCGGCGAGCCGGCGCGACCAGTCCTGATAGGACGTTGTGGCGGCCGAGATCGGCTTGTTCAGCAACGTTCCCAGGTCGGCCAGCAGGGTGCCGCGGGACACCGCGTCGACCACCAGGTGGTGGTTGACGATCAGCAGGCGGTCCGGCCGCTCGCCGAGCGCGAAGTGCACGGCCCGGACGGTCGGGCCGGCCGTGATGTCCAGCGCCGCTTGGGCCGCCGACGCCAGCTCGACCATCCTGGCGTCCTGCGTGGGCCGGTCGAGGCCGGTCAGGTCGTGGCTGTCGAACGGTGGTTCGGCTTCCCGCGCGTGGTGCTGATGCCAGCCGCCCGTGGCGTCGGGGGTGAACCGCAGCCGCAGGGCGTCGTGGTGGTCGGGCAGTTGGCGCAGTGCGTCTTGCAGGTCGGCGGGCGGGATCGGTTCGTTCAGTTCGAGGTAGTAGGGATGGTTGAAGTGCGACGGGTTCGCCATCGCGGGCGCGATGACCTCGAAGAACCAGCGCTGTGCCGGGGTGAGCGGCGTATCACCGTCGTCGACCGTTGCGTGGACCGTGGCCGGTGCCGGCGCGTCGGCGAGTTGGGCGACCGTCGGATGGGTGAGCAGTTGGCGGGGGGTCAGGGCCACGCCGCGCCGGGCGGCCAGTGACACCACCTGGATGGCCAGCATCGAGTCGCCGCCCAGCTGGAAGAAGTCGTCGTGGACGCCGATCCGGTCGGTGCGCAGAAGTTCCGACCACACCTGCGCGACGACGCGTTCCCGCTCGGTCCGTGGGGCCACATACCGCTCGTGGCCTGCTGTTCGTGGGCCGCCCGCGATGGCAACGAGCGTCGCCGCGTCGGTGGGCGTGCGTAGTTCGGGCGGGTCGGCGTGGCAGTTCGGGTCCGGTTCGGCGTCGTCGGCGGGCGGGTCGAGCCACCAGACATGGGCCAGCGTGTCGTCGGTCGGGGACACCACGCGGAACCGGTCGGCGACCTCGGGATCCGATGTCAGCACCAGGCAGTCCGCCGGTTCGACCGCGCCCGACGCCACGAGGGCATCGAGTTGGTCGGCCAGCGGTGTGTCACCGGGACCGACGACGACCTCGGACGAATGCAATGGCAGCCGCGCATCGGCGATCGCGGCCGTCCACTGGTCGGCGGGGCCGGACGGGCAGAGGACGAGTCGTCGGCCGGCGCGCAGTTGGCCGCGCAGCGTCCGCGGCAGGGGCGTCCCCAGGTCGTCCGGGTCGAGCACGATCGTGTGGATCCCCCGGCCGCGCAGCCGCCACACTTCACGGGCGATGCCGGTGGCCAGCACGGCGTAGAACTCGGTGGTGTAGGGCATGTGCGCCAGTTCGTCGGCGTGCGTGTCGCACACGTCGGTGACCCGGTAGGGCCCGATCCACTGGGACATGCTGCGGACGGTGACCCTGGGCAGCGTCCGTGCAAACCGGGTCAGCCGTTCGGTGAGGCCGCCGAACAGGGTGGTCCAGCCGGCGCCGGCGAAATCCGGTGGCGCTGGGCAGATGCCCAGCACCAGCGGCGCGCTGGACCGCTCGGCGAACGCCCGCACGGCGGCACACAGGTCGTGGAACTCGCGATCGAGCAGCTCGGCGGCGCCCACGATCGTGACGGGACCTCGGTCACGTAGCCAGTCCATCCAGCGCAGCAACACGACGTTGACACCGTCGTCGGCAGCGCCGAGTTGGCCGGATGGGTCCAGCAACTGCTGGAAGACCTGGGCGTAGGGCGCGAACTCGACGGACGCGGGCAGTCCCGCCACCCGCAGCCAGTGTTCGAGCACGGCCCTGGCCGGCTCCGCGGTGAACGAGGCCGCGACCGCGACCGGCCACGCCGGCTCGACCGTTTTCTGTTGTGGCGCACGGAAATCCGGCCCGAGGTCGAGCCGGTCGACGGTCGTGTCCGGGCCGGCGGCCACCGCGGTCAGCAGTGCTTCAAAGCTCGCGAGCAGCTTGTGCGCGGTGTCCGGGTCGAACAGGTCGGCGCTGTGGTCGAGGGTGGCGTGCAGGCGGTCATCGCGCAGGGACAGCGTGAGGAACAGGTCGAAGTCGGTGCCGGTGACCGGTACGTCCAGCTCGGTCACCTCGACCTCGCCCAACGACAGCGGATGTTCCTGCTGGTCCACGAAATTGAACATGTGCTGGAACAGCGGGTGGTAGGCGGCGTTCCTCGGTGGCGCGGCGATATCCATGATCTCCGACAGCGGCAGCTCGTGCCGCTGTCCGGCGACCACCCGGCCATGCACCCGGCGGACCAGCTCACGGAACGTCGGCCGGCCGGCCAGGTCGAGGCGGAAGGGCAGCACATCGGCGAAGTAGCCGATCAGCCTGTCCAGTTCCGGCCGTGCGCGGCCTGCGGTCGGCGTGCCCACCACCAGGTCGTCCGTGCCGGCGTACCGGTGCAGCAGCACGCCGAAACCGGCGAGCAGCACGGCGAACAGGCTCGCGCCCGCGCCGCCGCCCAGCAGCCGGAGCCGGCCGTCCAGACCCGTGGCAAACGTTCGGGTGCACCGCGCGGCCCGGTCCGAGCGCACGGCCGGGCGGGGCCGGTCGCCGATGTCGAGCACGGGTGGCGCACCGGCCAGAGTCTCCCGCCAGTAGCTGTCGTTGGCCGGATCGGCCGGCCGCCGGCGCAGCCACGCGACATAGTCCGCGAACTGGACCGGCAACGGCGCGAGCGCCGCCGGCCGGCCGGCGGCGAAAGCGGTGTAGAGCTCGGCCAACTCGGCCAGGAACACGCCCCAGGACCAGTTGTCCGAGACGATGTGGTGGGTGCCCAGCAGCAGGTGATGCTCGTGCTGATCAGTGCGCAGCAGTCGGGCACGCACCAATGGACCTGCGGCCAGGTCATACGGTTCGCCTGCGTAGCGGGCGATGTGATCAGTGATCGAATCCGCCAAGTCCTCGTCGGGCAGCCAGCAGGCGGGTTCGTCGCGCACGACGGGGACCGGGCGGCCGTCCCGCTCGACGAACACAGTGCGGAGTACCTGGTGGCGGCGCACGATTTCCTCGACGGCATGCCGTAGCGCGGCGACATCGAGGGCGCCACGCAGTGTCGCGGCGAAGGTGATGTTATGGCGGGCCGGGTCGTCGCCGAGCCAGGCGAGTGCCCACAGGCGTTCCTGGGTGGGCGAGACCGCAGGCTCGGCGTCGGGTGCCGGCAGGATCGGATCGTCCGTGTCGTCCGTGCTGATCTGTTGGGCCAGCCGCTCGACCGTCGGTTCGGCGAAGAACGCGGCCAGCGGGACGTGCCGGCCGAACTCCGCGTGCACGCGGGACAGCAAGCGCGTCGCCAGCAACGAATGCCCGCCCAGGGCGAAGAAGTCCGTTGTCACGCCGATCTCGTCGCGGCCCAACGCATCCGACCACAGCGCCGCCAACCGGCGCTCGGTCTCGTCGCGCGGGGCCACGGCCGGACCGGTGTCCGGCGCGGCGGTTCGCGCCACCGGCCGGCACCGCCGCTCGACAACCGAGGCGTCCGCCAATTCCGTTGCCAGGTAAGCCAATCGCTCGCCGGCCACGACCGCCGTGCCGGGCCGGGCAACGGGCCGGTCCAGCGGCCAGAGGTGTGCCGGGTCGGCCGGCAGGTCGACGACCGTCGCCGCCGGGAATCGGCTGCGCAGCGTGTCCCGCGCGACCGGGTCGGGCTCGATGATGAGGCAGCCCGCCGGATCGATGTCGCCGAGCAGGTCGATCGAGCCGACCACGCGTCGGCCGAAACGCCGCTGCCGGGCGATCTCCCGCCGCAGGACGGCGTTGTCGCCTGGGTCCAGCACGACTGTCGTCGTCGGCCGTGCCCAGCGGGCGTACCGTTCGCGGGCCAGGCGGGTGCCGATGGCGGCGAAGAACTCGCTGGTGTAGGGCACATGTCCGAGCAGGTCGGCGGTCGCGTCGGCGACCGATGCCGTCGGGTACAGCCGGGACCAGTGGCCGGCCGGGATGACCAGGACGTCGGGCAGCCGCGCACACCGGGCGGCGAGCCGGTCCTCAAGGGACGTGAACAGCCCCGTCCACGGCCGGCCGGCGAACGCGGCGGACGGTGGCGTGATCCCCAGCACCACCGGCGCCGCGGACCGTGCCCGCAGGTCGGTGACCGCGGCCACCAGGTCCTCCAGCGCGGACTCCAACACACCGGCCGCCCCAGCCGGGTCCGGTTCCCTCATCCGGACCCGACCAGGGAGCCAGTCCTCCCACCGCACCAGGACGAACAGCTCCGCATCGGGCGGCGCGCCCAACAGGGTCTGCACGACCTGGCCGTACGGGGCGATGCGGACCTCGGCCGGCGCGCCGAGGAACCGCTGCCAGAATTCCAGCGGCGCCCGCACCGGATCGGCGGTGAAGGTCGCCGCGACCGTGACCACACTCCGGTGCGAGCTGATCGCCTTGTGCGGCACGGCCGCGAACTCGGCCAGTACGTCGGTGAGTGCGCCGAGGGTGCGTTCAACGGTGTCCGACAGGTAGAGGTCGGCGTCATAGCCGAGCTGCCCGCGGATCTCACCGTCCACTCTGGACATCGCGAGGAACAGGTCGAAGTCGGTGCGGCCGGAGTGGATCTCTTCCAGGGTGAAGGTGGTGGCGCCGGCGACCCGTGGCTGCTGCGGGATGTCGGCGATGCTGAGCATCACCTGGAACAGCGGGTTGTGGCCACGGGTCCGTGGCGGCGCGACCCGTTCGACCACCGTCGCGTAGGGCACGTCCTGGTGCGCGAACGCGTCGCGGAGCGCCTGGTGTGTCCGCCGCACGAGTTCGGTGGGCGTCGGGTCGCCGGACAGGTCGACGCGCAGCACGAACGTGTTGGCGAAGTTGCCGATCAGCGGTTCGACCGCGGTGTGCTTGCGCCCGGCGACCGGGACGCCGAGCACGATGTCGGTCTCGCCGGTCAGCCGGTACAGCACGGCCGCGAACCCGGCCAGCAGCACGGCGTTGAGCGTGGCGCCCGCCGCCTTGGCCATGGTGGACACCGCATCGGTGAGCCGATTGTCCAGCCGTACCGGCAGGTGGCCGCCCCGGTGCGCCGGCACGTCGGGGCGGGGCCGGTCCGGCGGCACCGTGGACAGCACCGGCGCGCCCGCGAGCCGATCGGTCCAGTAGGCGAGCTGCCCGGCCAGCCGTGGGCTGGCCGATTGGGCGTTCTCCCACGCCGCCCAGTCGGTGAACGCAACAGGCAGGTCGGGCAGGTCGGTTTCCTGGTAGGCGGCGACCAGTTCGTCCACGAAGACGGCGGTGGACCAGCCGTCGAACACGATGTGGTGCACCACGACCAGCAACACATGCTCGGTCGGGCCGAGCACGAGCAGCCGGAGCGCGAACGGCCGACCCTCGGTGAGATCGAACCGGATAGCCGCGTGCTCGGCCGCCGCGTCCGCCACAGCCGGCAGGTCACCGATCGGCAGGGCGATCGGCCGGTCCGGCAGCACCTCCTGGGCGACGTGGCCGTCCGTCACGACGAACCTGGTCCGCAGCGCGTTGTGCCGGTGGACCACCGTGGCGATCGCGTCGCGCAGCCGGTGCGGGTCGAGCGGTCCGGTGATCCGCACGCCGAACGCGATGTTGTACGTCGGGTCGCCGGGATCGAGCCGGTCGAGCAGCCACAGCCGTTCCTGCGCCGAGGACAACGGCACCGGCCCGGTGTCCGCGCGCCGGGTGAGCGGTGCCGGCCGGTCGTCGGCAGGCGGTCCCTGCCGGCGGTCGCGCAGGCGGGCGAGCAGCGCCCTGCGTTCGGCCGGGTTGAGCTCGGCGAGCTGTCGGGTGAGTTCGGTAGTCACGAACCCACCTCGCTGGCGCTCGGCGGTCTCGCGACCAGGGTCCCTGTGCTGAATGGTGACTCCGCAAGCTCCGTCACGACCGCTCCTCGTTGGCGCGCACGAGGTCCAGTTCGGCCCGGAGTTCCTCGGGGGTGATGCCGTCGGCCTCGCTGAGCAGGTCGCCGACCGTCACGAGGTCGTCCACGTAGGCGGCCAGCCGGGCGACGGTCGGCGCCTCGAAGAGCGCACCGGCCGGCAGGTCGATCGCGAGCCGCTCGCCCAGCCGGGCCACGATCTGGGTCGCGAGCAGCGAATGGCCACCCAGCTCGAAGAAGTCGTCACCGAGCCCGATGTCGGCCACGCCGAGCAACTGCCGCCACAGCCCGAGGATCACCTGCTCGGTCGCGCTCGCGGCGGGCAAAGCGGGCGCCTCGACCGGCTCGGTGGCCGGTGGCGTCCCGCCGGGCAGGTCGTACCAACAGCGCTGCCGCTGGAACGAGTAGCCGGGCAGGGGAACGCGACGGCCACGCCCAATGAGCTCGGCGAGGTCGACGCCGACGCCATTGGCCCACAAGCGGCCCGCAGCGGCCTGGAACGCCGCGAGGTCCGACTTCGGGTCCTGCGGGTGCCGCAGGGAACTCACCGCGATGTGGCCGCCCTCGGCGAGGCGGTGCCGCCGGGCGAGCATGGCCAGTCCGGTGCCGGGGCCGACCTCCAGCAGGACGCGGTGCGGGTCGCGCAACGCCGTGCGCAGCGCCTGGCTGAACCGCACCGGCTCGCGCAGTTGCCGTACCCAGTAGCCGGGGTCGGCGGCCTGCGCGTCGGTGATCGGTTCGCCGGTGACGGTGCTGACGAACGGGCTGCCGGGTGCCTGCAACGGCACCCGCGCGACGTGCTCGGCGAACTCGTCCAGCACGTCGTCCACTATCGGGGAATGGAACGCGTGCGCGGTGTGCAGCCGCCGGCACCGCACGCCCGTTCCGGTCAGCTCCCGCGCCACGCGCTCCACGTCGGCCACCGGACCGGACAGCACGCTCAGGTCGGGGGCGTTGATCGCGGCCACCGACACCCGGCTGCCGATGCGGCCGGCGAGCCGGTCGGCCGACTCGTTGACGGCCACCATCGCGCCCGGTGGCAGCCGGTGCATCAGCCGGCCGCGCGCCGCCACCAGGGCCAGGGCGTCGGGCAGTGTCATCGTGCCGGCCAGGCACGCCGCGACGTACTCGCCGACGCTGTGCCCGAGCGACGTCACCGGCCGCACGCCCATGTCCTGCCACTGGCGGGCCAGTGCGTACTCCACCGCGAACAGCGCGGGCTGGGCGTACCGGGTCTGGTCCAGGGCCGGGTCATCTGCCTCGATGACCGCCAGCAGGTCCAGGTGTGGCCGCAGCAGATACGCGCACTCGGCGAGCGTGCGGGTGAACGTCGGCAGGCCGCCCAGCCCGCGCGCCATCCGGGCGTGCTGCGCGCCCTGACCGGGAAACACGAACACCACACCGGGTTCGCCGTCCGCGACCCCGGTCGACCACTCCCCGCCGACCGCGGCGGCGCGGTGGGCGAAGGTCCGCCTGCCCTCGTGCAGCGTGTGCGCGACGTCGGCGAGCGGCACCTCCGGCCGCTGCGCCAGGAAGTCGGTAAGACCGGTACGCGCCGCGTCGAGTGCGGCACCGGTCCTGGCCGACAGCACCAGCAACGCGGGCTCGTCGGTTGCGGTGGTCGACGGGGTCGTCGGCGGTTGTTCGAGGATCACGTGCGCGTTGGTGCCGCCCATGCCGAACGAGCTGATCCCGGCCCGCCGGGGTCGCAGGTCGGCCGGCCACGGCCGGGCACCTGGGGTGACATAGAACGGCGTGCGGTCCAGGTCGAGTTCCGGGTTCGGCGCCACGAAGTGCGGGCTGGGCGGCAGCGTGCCGCTCCGCACGGCGCGCACCGCGGCCAGCAGGCCGGCGATCCCGGCGGCCGCGTCGAGGTGGCCGATCAGCGCCTTGACCGAGCCGATGGCGCAGAAGCCGTCCCGGTCGGTGTTGGCGCGGTAGGCCTCGGTCAGTGCGGCGACCTCGATCGGATCGCCCAGGGCGGTCCCCGTGCCGTGTCCCTCGACGTAGCCGATCGTCGCCGGGTCGACCTCCGCGACCGCCAACGCCGTGCGGATCACGGACGCCTGCCCGGTCACGCTGGGCGCGGTGAAGCCGACCTTCGCCGCACCGTCGTTGTTGATCGCAGAGCCGCGGATCACCGCCAGCACCGTGTCTCGGTCGGCGAGGGCGTCAGCCAGGCGCCTGAGCACGACCACGCCGACGCCGTTGCCGCCGACCGTGCCGGCCGCCGCCGCGTCGTAGGGCCGGCACGTCCCGTCCGGCGACAGGATGCCGCCTGCCAGGTGCCGGTACCCCTCGGTCTGCGGCAGCCGGACGGAGACACCGCCTGCCAAGGCTATGTCGCAGTCCTGCGCGAGCAGGCCCTGGCAGGCCAGGTGGACCGCGACCAGCGAACTGGAACACGCGGTCTGGACGCTCAGCGCCGGGCCGGTCAGGTTCAGGTGGTAGGCGGTCCGGGTGGCCAGGGTGTCCTTGTCGTTGGCGAGCACCAGTTCGTGGTTGCTCAGTTCGCCCATCAGGTCGGCGTCGGGCAGCAGGTGGCGCAGCAGGTAGGTGCTCATGCTGGCGCTGGCGTAGGTGCCGACCACGTGCCGCTGCGGCTGCCCGGCGTGACCCGCGTTCTCCAGCGCGTGCCACGCACACTCCAGGAACACCCGCTGCTGCGGGTCGAGCACGGCCGCGTCACGGGGCGACATGCCGAAGAAGGCAGGGTCGAACAGTTCGGCGCCGGCCAGGACACCGCCGGCCCGTACGTACGACGGCAGGCCGCGGACGTGCTCCGGCACGCCGGCCGCGTCCAGTTCGGCGTCGGTGAACGTCGACACCGCGGGGCGGCCCGACGCGATCAGGTCCCAGTAGGCGTCGACCGAGTCCGCGCCGGGGAACCGCCCAGCCGCACCGACGATCGCGACCTCGAGGCCGGTCGGCTCAACCATGTTCAGCTCCCGTCCTGCGTGCGCGGGCCAGCAGCGAGCGCCGGCCGGCCGCCGGGTCGTCGCGCACCGCCGATGGCCCCGGGTCGTCCGGGTCGTCCAGGTGCGCGGCCAGGTCGCGCACGGTCGGGTAGCGGAACAGCGTGATCGTCCGCACCGGTCGGCCCAGCGCCTCCTCAAGACGGCTGCGCACCTTCGTGACGAGCAGCGAGTTGCCGCCCACGTCGAAGAAGTTGTCCTCGACGCCGACCTGGTCCACGCGCAGCACGTCGCGCCACACGTCGGCGACGACCCGCTCGGTGGTGGTGCCCGGCCGGGCGCGGTGCGCGTCGCCGCCGGTCCGCACCCGAGCGCCGGCCAGTGCCGCGTGGTCGATCTTGCCGTTGGTGGTGTAGGGCACCCGCTCGATCGGCACGAACGCCGATGGCACCAGGAACTCGGGCAGCGTGGCGCGCAGCGCGGCACGCAGTTCGCCCGCGTCGAGTTCGTGGCCGGTCTCCGGCACGACGTACGCGACGAGACGCACGTCGCCCGCCGCGAACTCCTTCGTGGTGACCACGCACGTCCGGACCGCCGGCATGGCAGCCAGCGCGGCGTGGATCTCACCGAGTTCGACGCGCAGGCCGCGGATCTTCACCTGGCCGTCGGCCCGGCCGAGGTACTCCAGTTGCCCGTCACCGCGGAACCGCACCGTGTCGCCCGTCCGGTACATGCGGGCGCCGGGCCGGCCGCTCAACGGGTCGGGCACGAACCGTTCCGCCGTCAGCCCCGGCCGCCGCAGGTAGCCCCGCCCGACGCCGGCCCCGCCGACGCACAGCTCGCCGGGCACGCCCGGCGGGGTCGGCCGCAGGAGTCCGTCCAGCACGTAGACCTCGACGTTGGGCAGCGGACCACCGATCGGCACCCGCCGCTCCCAACCGAGGCAGCGCGCCACGGTCGCGACGACACTCGTCTCGGTCGGGCCGTACGCGTTGACCATCGTCACCCGCCGCGACCAGGCGTCGGCCGTGTCCGACGGGCACGCCTCGCCGCCGACGACGAGGGTCCGCAGCGACGGCACGTCCGCCGGATCCATCAGGGCCGCCACCGTCGGCGGCAGCAGCGTGGCGGTGATGCCGGCCGACCGGATGGTCCTGGCGAGATCGGGACCGGGCTGCAGCGCGTCCCGGTCGGCGAACACCAGTTGGCCGCCGGGCACCAGCGAGATCAGCAGTTCGAACACGGACGCGTCGAAGCTGAACGACGCGAACTGGAGCACCCGGTCCTCCCGGCCCGGCTGCAACGCCCCGGACAGCGCGGTGTACAGGTTGCGCACGCCACCGTGGGTGACCATGGCGCCCTTGGGCAACCCGGTCGAACCGGACGTGTAGACGACGTACGCCAGGTTGTCCCGGCCCGCGGTGCGGTCGGGCCGGTCGGCCGGACACCGCGCGATGTCGACGGCCCGCTCGTCAAGGCACAGCAGCGGCACGGTGGCCGGCAGCCGGTCGCGCAGTTCACCCAGCGTGATCACCAGGTCGGCCCCGACGTCCCCGGCCAGGTAGGCCAGCCGCTCGGCCGGGTACGTCGGGTCGAGCGGCACGTACGCCCCGCCCGCCTTCCACACGCCCAGCACGCAGACCGCGATGTCGACCGAGCGGGGCAGGCAGATCCCGACCAGCGACTCGGGCCCGACGCCCTGTGCGCGCAGGTGGTTGGCCAGCCGGTTGGCCCGCTGGTCCAGTTCGCGGTAGTCCAGCCGCACGTCGCCGTGCACGAGCGCGGGCGCGTCGGGATGGGTGGCCGCGTTCGCCTCGACCAGTTCGTGGACCAGTCGGTCGTCCGACCGGACCAGGACGTTGCCGGCCCAGTCCGACAGCAGCCGGGACCGCTGGTCCTCGGTCAGGACCGGCAACGCGAGGACCGGCTCGTCCGGACCGGCCAGTGCCGCGGTGAGCAGCACGCGCAGGCTCGCCAGCAGGTCGCGCAGGGTGCCGGCGTCGAACAGGTGCCGGTCGAACTCCAGCCAGCCGCCGATGTCGGACTCGTCGAGGCAGAACGCCAGCGTGAGGTCGAACTTGGTGGTGCCGCTGTGGCTTGGCTGTCGTTGCACCGCGATGTCGGACAGCCGCAGGCGTTCCGCCTTGGCGTCGAGCATGGTGCACACCACCTGGAACAGCGGGTGGTGCGCGGTGTCCCGTGGCAGGCGCAGTGCGTCGACCAGCAGCTCCAGCGGCAGGTCCTGGTGGCTCTGACTGTCCACAACGGACTGCCACACCGCGCGCACGAGCGACCGGAAATCCGTTGTCGCGGTGAGCGAGCTGCGCATCGGCAGCATGTTGACGAAGAAGCCGACCACCGACTCGGCCGCGGCCACCGTGCGGCCCGCGGCCGGCATGCCGATCACCAGGTCGTCCTGCCCGCTGTAGCGGTGCATCAGCGCGGTGAACGCCGCGAGCAGCACCCCGAACCGGGTGACACCTTCGGCCGCCGCGAAGTCACGCACGGCGGCGCCCAGGTCGGCAGGCCACTCGAACCACTCGATACCGCCCTTGACCGTAGGCACGGTGGCACGCGGCCGGTCGGTCGGCAGCTCCAGCACGGCAGGCGCACCGGCCATCAGCTCGGTCCAGTAGGCCAACAGCGTCCTGGGCGCCGCGCCGTCCAGCCACCCTTCCTGCCAGCGCGCGAAGTCCACGTACCGCCAGCCGATCGCCGGACTGTCGGCCTCCTGGCCGCCGGCGCGGCGCGCCGCGTACATCCGTTCCAGGTCGCCGAACAGGATGCCCATGCTCCACCCGTCGCACACGATGTGGTGCAGGGTGAACGCCAGCAGCGCCTCCTGCGGCCCGGTCCGCAGCAGGACCGCCCGCACCAGCGGTTCGGCGGCCAGGTCGAAGGGCCGGCCCGCTTCCTGTGCCGCGCGGTGGTTCGCCGTCGCCCGCCGGTCGGCGATCGATCCCGTGGTGAGGTCCTCGACCCGGAGCACGTCGTCCACTGTGGACAGGACGAGTTGGCGGGGCTCGCCGCGGACGTCCAGGAACACGGTGCGCAGCGCGGAGTGCCGTGCCATCAGGTCCCGCAGCGCCCCGCCGAGCGCGGCCACGTCCAGCGGCCCGCGCAGCCAGAACGCGTAGGGCACGTTGTAGGCGGCCGCGTCCGGGTGCATCTGGTTGAGCAGCCACAGCCGCCGCTGCGCCGCCGACAGCGGGTGGACGTCGAACTCCGCGCCACGTTCGGCGAGGACCGCCAGCAGGGCGTCGCGGCGCGCCGGATCGAGGCCGCGCAGCCGGGCCAGCACCGATGTGTTCACCCCGAGGTCCTGCATGTCGCCGGTCACCGCGGATCCGTCCGTCCGGGATCGGCAAGGCGCGCGACGCCCGCGTCGGACAGCGCGTCCAGCTCGTCCAGCAGGTCACCGACGTCGCGCGTCGGCAGGGCGGCCGCCGTCGGCGCCGGGATCGCCGGCCGGCTGGGCAGTTCGTCCACGGCGGCCGCGAAACCGGCCAGGGTGGGCCGCTCGAACAGCAACCCCGGCGGCACGTCGACACCGGCCGCGGCCGCCACCCGCGAAGCCACACCGACGACCTTCAGCGAGTGGCCGCCGAGCTGGAAGAAGTCGTCCCCGCGCCCGACCGAGGCCACGCCGAGCACCGCACACCAGACGTCGGCGACCAGGTGCTCGGTCGGCGTCGCGGGCGGCGCCGAACCCACAGCCTTGCGATACCCCGCCGGATCCGGCAGGGCCGCGACGTCCAGCTTTCCGTTCTGGGTCAACGGCAACGCGGGCACCCCGACGACGGTCGGCACCAGATGGGCCGGCAGCTCGGCGCGCAGGTACTCCCGCACCGCCTCCAGGTCGGTCGCCGGCACC
>Ga0137385_10000839_pt1 | contig 25497 bp, 14 predicted proteins | sample SagtaG_FD_104921 | JGI IMG/M metagenome (GOLD analysis project Ga0137385, IMG submission 104921) | Vadose zone soil microbial communities from Sagehorn Ranch, Mendocino, California, USA - Sage2_R_80_16 metaG | ecosystem: Environmental > Terrestrial > Soil > Vadose zone | place: USA: California... | reverse complement strand
CCGTCCACTTCGAGCCGGTGCAGTTCACGGGAGAGGTTTGTAGGGTCTACCCCGAGCAATGAGGCCAGTTCCCGAACATAGTGCGAGACCGAACGATTCACCAGATAATGGGTCAGGAGCGCCTTCCGCAGGTTGGATCTGAGTTGGATCATCGCAGTAAAAGAATACCACGATCGTAGTAATAATCGACCACAACCAGAAAGGGCGAGGCGGATACGTTCACCCACGAACCCCATCTATCCCGTGGCCGCCCGCCCGTTAGGATACGCGCGGAACTCACTGTTTACTACGCTGGTCGTCAATCTGGATCTTCGAGTGCTGAAGATGATTCCGATTGCGTCCGGACATCAAGATGTCGTTGCCGAGAGCTTCAATCTGCTCAACCACAGCAACGTTTCTCTCCTCAATCTGGCAGTTCTCCCTGGACTATGAGTTCTAGGTTGGCAAGTGAGCGATGAACTTTCGTGACGCCATGTAGCACTGCCAATTCCTCGGCTCAGTCTTCTTCGTGTTCATGCGTGTGATGGGTACCGCTTGCGCCAAAGTTCGCCTCCTGTGCGGTTGCAGGGAGTTCCCCCACGCCGTCGCCATCCTGTTCCAAGTTCGTTGGACGCTCTTGCTCGAGGATCCATTCGTAGAAAACGGGCAGCAGTAGCAGAGTCAACACCGTCCCCCGATCACTACGCTTGCGAGGGGGCGCTGGACCTCGGCGCCCGTGGATGTTGAAAGCGCCATTGGTATGAAGCCAAGACTCGCAACGCAAGCTGTCATCAGCACCGGACGGGTCGGCGTCTTGCTCCCGCAAGCACCGCATCATAAGTCGTTTGGCCAGATTCGCGTGCCTGATTGATCGAGCTGACGAGAACGACTCCATTCAACATGGCGACTCCGAACAAAGCGATGAAACCAACTGATACCGATAGATTTAGGTTCATACCGCGCAGCCAACATGGCAGGCGCAGCCTCGCGATGGCCACCAGGTTTATAAGGATGTAGGCGCGGTGGAGACAAGAAGCAGGGCCGAAGCAATGGTAATTTTAAAGATCATGGCAGACATATTGCCATCCTGAATAGGCTGGCACACTTCGACCTGTGTCGTTACGTGCTGTTACATGAATTGGCGGGGACTTGCCCGTTGAATGCATGCAGAAAGACCTTCAACCCAGGCGCCCTCCCTGGCAGGAGCGCGATGAAGCGCTCCGGCGTCTCTTCCGCGTAATGCTACTTCGAAAGCACGAAAGTGTGCTTCTTTCTTGCATGAGCATCGGCTATACGTCGTTCGGCCACGTCGATGCCGGCTTCAATAAAGGGCCTCCCTTCCTGCAACTGCTCCATCGCCGGCGTGCCAGGTGCGCGGCCCAGCAGGCGGTTGCGAACGACCTGGTCGATCTCGCTGTCGGAGCACGCGTAGTAGATGGCCCTGCCTGCCGCATGCATCGGCGTAACCATCATCGAGAGATCGACTCCAACGTCAAACTGTTCTGCAGAGAATCGCTCGGGCAGCGGTTTTCCGTCGATAGAAAGCGTGTAGCTTTCTTGAGGCAGACCTGTCACCTGTAGCGTTCGCCGACCCATGTGAGGCTGCCTGGAGAGGACGCGGTACAACGCCTCGCTTCCATCGCTCGCGTTGAAAGGCACCTCGTCTGCCGCATCATCCTCTGTCCAGGAGAGAGCATGATCCTTTTGTGAGACGCCTGTGACGATCGAGCCCTCCTGCCGCGTCTCTCCTGTCTTGCTGTTGAGAGAGACGATAGCCGTATCTTCAGCGAACCCCCAGCCGCGCAGAATCGCCTCAGCCATCAACATGTGTATCGCGGCCTCGGGATGCACACGGTCGGGGATCGCGTTGAGCGCGGCAAGGTGATTGACTGCATCGACGCGGCGAAGCGCGTCAAGAACCGGAGCATTCAGGTCGATGAAGGTCGCGCTGTATCGCCGAGCAAGCTCGTGGTCGAGCTCGGAAAAGCGTAAGAGATCGCCGTTGCCGCCGTCGGCGGGGCGCGGGCGCGTTATGTCATCGAGTGGCGAGGGCCCAAGCACCGTGATCCTGACGCCGGGCAGCTCCTCCTTCAGCTTCTTAAGAATGTGCTCGTATCCGGCAGGGTAGGCGGAGCGGCTCTCGGCACTCCCTCGATCATTCATACCGAGCATGATGGTAACGACGGTCGGCCCGCGCGCAATGACGTCGCGCGTGAGGCGCTCGTCAATCGGCCCTGCAATGCCTCCGGTTACCTTGTCACCTCCTACACCGGCGTTGTAAAAGCGGATATTCCACTCCGGGTAACGGGCATGAACAGCGGTCTGCACATACACCGTGTACAGCCTCTGCGCCGTGATGCTGTCGCCATAGAAGACGACGCGATCGCCGTCATGCAGGGCAAACTGCTGTGCCTCACCGATGGCGTTTAGGAACAGCGTTCCAGTCAGAATACAGAGCAGGCGCCGACAGTACCGCATCTATCGCACCGCCTGCACACTGTACGCATGACCGGCGAGCGGCACAAAGCTGTATCCATGGCCCTGCCTTTCGACGGCAACCTGCTTGCCGCCATAGTCACGCACCTGTATTGTGGACCACGCCACGCCCGGCACAAGTCCGTGTACATTGACCGTGATTGGCTTCGGGTCCTCAGGCAGCGTCAGCCGGGCTATAGCAGACTGTGCCACCGGATAGACGCAGACATGCACGATGCCATTGATCTCTTCGAGCGTAACTCCGGAGCCGCCGATAAAGAGCGGCGTCTTTCCTGCGGGAAGCGGGAACGCTTTCAGGGTCTGTTTGCCCGCGTATACCTTGCCGGTGTCGAAGTCCATCCACTGCCCTTCCGGCAGGTAGACATCGCGCGAGGTCGCCGTGGCATAGTCGTCGCCGTAAAGCGGAACTGCCAGCATGGCATCGCCGATGAGCCATTCGTAGCCGCGGCTGGTCGAGTTCTCGCGCCCATAGGCAGCATCGTCCGACGGGAATGCGATGGGCAGCGGCGTCATCGTCCACGGATAGCCATCGGCAAACGCACGGCGCGCATTGCTGTAAAGATATGGTGCAATCCGCGCGTGCAGCTTCGCTGACTTGAGCATTACCGATGCGATCTCCGGCTTGAAGCTCCATGGCGGCTCGCCCATTCCCATGGAGCTATGCATCGCGGCCCACTGGGCGTTGCGCATCATGTAGGTCTCCATGCGCAGCGTGCGCTCCGCGCTGAAACGCTGCTCGCCGAAGGTGCCGCCAACGATATCCGGGTAGACGAACGGAAAGGCGCTGTACGCAAAGGCAAGCGCGTTGACGGGGCCGCGGTCTTGATTCTGGTTGTAGTTGAAGTCGTTGATACGATGCAGGTCGCCATTCGAGGAGAGATATCCGTTGCGCTCAATGATGAGCTGCCGTTGCGCCATCAGCCGGTCGTTGGTGGGATCGACCTTGTCATCGCGCAGCTCATAACCGCCATACCCGTAGAAGTCTTCCTTCCAGCCGTTGATGCCGTAGTCCTGCCACTTCTTCACCAGCGACATATACCAGTCGAGCGCGGCGCTGTTGTGCGCATCCAGAAGATAGTAGGGCTGCTTCGGCCAACCGCCTTTGAAGACCTGCGGATGACCGTCCTTCATGAGAAAGTAACCCTTTTGCGCGCCCTCATCGGAGTAGGGTCCGCCAACGATAAACGTGATCCGAAGGCCGAGCATGACGGCGAGCTTCTCATCCAGAAAGTGATGAATCAGCTCGCGAGGTTCCGGGTACTTCTCCTTGTCCCAAAGGCCAAAGCTGGTTGTCTCGTGCATGGTGTCGGGAGTAGCCGGCCAGAAGCCTGAGCCAATCACCATCCACTTCAACGGATAACCATCGTGGAGATATCGGTCAACGTTCTCGCGAACAGTCTTCATGTTGGTGTTCCAGCCAAGCGCGCCGAAGGCCTCCCACCCAACGCCGAAGGCCTCGTACTTCGGCATCCAGAACCTGTAGCCTGCATCGTTACGAGCCTTCAGGTACTCCGCGTAGATGGCGTGCGGGTCGCCAAAGAAGTAGAAGAGATGGACCTTTCCACTCGTACGTTTCACCCCCTGCACGATCTGGTCACCGGAGGTGTGGACGATCTTCGTGGTGGGATCGATGAGAAGCTCGGCAAACTGTTGCCTTGGGTAGATGACGAAGTTGCTTACCAGCCGGGCGATTCCTTGACCGGAGAGAAACTCGTCGTCGCTGAAGCCCGTAACGTCCGTGTTGAACGGTTCGTTCCTGCCGCCGTCGAACTTCGCTCGCCATACGGCATGGTCGGCAAGTCCGTACGCCGGCTTGGCACCGGCCGTCTGGAATCGCAGCTCGGAGTCGGCCTCTTCCGGCTCAGCAATCAGCTCTGCCCTGTGCGGCGACATCAGGATCGTAAGCCGGAGATGCCTGCCGTTAGCGCTCGTACCCGCCAGCACACATTTGCCCTCCGAACACTTGTCGACGTGGTGAAACCTGACAGGACGGCCATCTAGCAGCACGCCCGCGGAGGCATCCGGACTGACAATCGTCCTGCCGTTGCGGGTAAAGCCGTAACGTCCACCTTGCAGCTCCATGCTGAACACGACGCCAGAATGTGAAAGCCGAACCGTCTGTGCCAGGGCACAGTAACCGGGCAGACAAACAGCAAGCAGAACAAAACCGCGCACAACCGAATTGAGACCTGGCACAGTATTCTCCACATGGATGGCCGCACAGAGTGCGGATTACCTTATCACCTAGAAGTGCAGCTTGGCCGCCAGCTGCACCTGTCGCGCAGGAAGCGATGATGTAATCAATCCCATACTGTTATTGGCGTTGGCATTGTTTGCACCAGCAGTAAAGCTGACGTTTGGAGCATTCAGGTTTGTGTGGTTGAAGGCGTTGAACGCTTCAAGCCGCAGCTCGATCGATGTCCTCTCCGTAATGCGTGTTGTCTTGAAGACCGACATATCGAAGTTGATGACTCCCGGCCCGCGCAGATGCGAGTAGTAGCGCGGCGCGTTCCCGAATGTGTAGTTCGCCGGATTGGTGAACGCCTGATAGTTGAAGCGGCGGAAGCGGTCCAGCGTATAGCCCGTCGGGTTGGTCCGCAGAAGACTCTCATCAAGGTTTGGCCGCGTCGCGATACCCGAGTTGTTCGCCCCGCTGAATGCCAGCGGGCGTCCTGACTCCACCGTCATCGTCGTATTGAACTGAAAGCCGCCGACCAGACGGTCCATCCACGCGCCTGCGTTCAGGAACGGACGCCCTTTGCCGAAGGGAAGGTCATAGAGCACGGCCACGATACCACGGTGTGTAACATCGATCGCATCCACACTGTAATCCGCATCGAGATTACGCCAGTTTTGAATGCCGCCACCGGTCTGCGTGATGCCTGCGGTCGTCGCGATGTCACTGTAGATTGGCAGGGTCATCAGCTTACCGTAAGTATAGGCGCCCTGGAACTGGAGGCCTTCGGCCGCGCGGCGCTGCATGGTGACATAGAGAAAGTTGCCGTCGAAGTGCGACGCACGCGGATTGCTTTGCTGCACGCTCTGCATATACGGGAAGGGTTTCATAAGGTTCGCGCGCGTGATGGTGGCAGCACCCAGCGACCCGGGAACGATGCCAGCATACGGATTCGCAACCGAGGCATTCAGATAGGATGCGCCGAGCGGAAAGTAGCTCGGATCGAGAGTGTTGATATTCAGGCTTCCAAGATTGAAGCGGCGGCCATGGTTTCCAACATAGGACACATCGAACACGGTCTTGAACGGAAGTTCGCGCGAGAGCGTGAGCGTGTACTGCATGGACTGCGGCGTCCTGGCCGTAGGCAGAATGTAATTACCTGTCTGCCCAAGGAAGGCGTTCTGTCCTCCGGCAGCGCCCAGCGGCTGCGAAGGCGCATAGGGAACTCCATTCTTGAACTGGAAGGCCTGGCCGTAGATCGTGGTCGCTGTGTAGTTTGTCGTCGCGGTACCAAAGCCGTTGGGGTTCCCAGCCGCCTGGTCGTAGGATGCTTGAGCGACCGTCGAATAATAGACAGCGTACCCTCCACGCATGACAGTCTTATTGTCCTTTGTGAGCACAAGAGCGAAGCCGATACGCGGCCCCCAGTCGTTCCAGTTCTCGCGGACCCAGTTCGAGCCTTCGCCATTCACGCCTGCATAGCGAACCGCACCGAGGTAGCCATTCACCGGATTGATGCGCGTGATGTCAAAGTTGGCGAGGCCATTCTTCTTCTCGTGCGCCTGAAGCTGCAGGTCGTATCGGAGGCCGATATTGACCGTCAACCGCTGATTGGCGCGCCAGTCGTCCTGAATGTAGGCCGCGTGCTGATACTGTCGATACGCTATGCCTCGCGCCAGGCCTACGTTTGCGCTGGCAACTGATCCGGCAAGAAGACTCGCGAAGGCATTGCCCGTGCCGGTGTTGATAGCATTGTCTGTGCCTGAGCCTGTCTGATTCGACGAAAAGCTGTATGAGCCCGAGGCGTTTCCAGACTGCCGGTTGAAACCTTCCACGAAGCGGCCGTCGTAGCCAAAGTGCAGCGTATGCGCGCCAATGGTCCGGGTGATGTCGTCGAGCAGCTCGATCGTCGTCGATGCACGGAACCCCACGGTTCCATTCAGAGCCGCCATCCCGCCGATGTTCAGGATCGGTGCGACCTCAGGACCCACGCCGGGCAAACCGATCTTGGCCGCGTAACCCTGGTTTGCGGTCGCCGCCTGAAAGGGAAAGTCCGAGCGCAGCACGGAGATGCGGAAGTCATTCAACATCATCGAGGAGAATATGTGCGATTCGGCCAGCATCGCGTCGAAGTTCTTCAGCGTGTCGTTGCGATAGTAAAGCGGGCCGAAGCCGATATTGCCGTTGTTCGTATAGTTCAGGTAGTACGCATAACGCGCGAAGAAACTATCCTTCTGGGAAGCGCGATAGTCGACACGCCCCAGGACCGTTCGCTCATTGGAGATGAGCTTCGGATTCGCGAGGTAATTGTTCGCATGAGTGCACGAATCATACGAGCCAACAGAGTTGTTTGGCGAAGCGATGAACAGGTTCATTGCGTTCAGTGCCACCTGGTCCTGGCGTGACGCGGGAATTTGGTTATTGGCAAAAGCAGCCCGCTGCGTCGTCGAGGACCCCGTCGTTGGATCATAAATCCCGTACGGCGTGCAGACGCCATTGACAATACGGCCCAGGTCGTTGAAGTTCCCGCTGCGCTCCTGTACAGTCGGCACACTGTAGTAGGTCGGCGTACTGGTTATATAGCGATACTCCTCGTAGTTGCCAAAGAAGAATGCGCGGTCGCGTTTGATCGGACCACCGAAGGTGCCTCCGTAGTTGTTGAAGCGCAGCTCGGGCTTGGTCGGCGAGTAAGGCAACGCAAGGCGGTCGTCCAGCGCATCGTTGCGAAAGAACTCATAGACCGAGCCGTGAAACTGATTGCCCCCGGAGCGCGTGATCACGTTGATTACACCGCCGGAGGTGTAACCAAACTGTGCAGGAATCACTCCTGTCAGAATTCTGAACTCCTGCACGGAGTCGGCCTTGATGTTGATTGCGACCTCACCGAGGTAGTTCTGCAGATTGCTGACTCCATCAAGCAGATTATTATTGCCTCCCGGCACACCGCCGGAGATTCGGATGGCAGAGCCCTGTGTGCCACGGTTAACAAATCCCTGGTTGGTTGCGCCGGCTGCGGAGACAACACCGGGGCTCAGCGTCGCCAGCGCAAGCACGCTGCGTCCGTTTACCGGCAGCTCCTGTACCGCACGAGTATCGACCGTATTGCCGATCTGCGCATCCACTGAGTCGAGCGCGGGCGGCGTCGATTCGACGACGACACTCGCTGTAGCACTGCCGATCTCAAGCTGTGCGTTCGAGGTTACGTGTGCCGCCGCATCAACAACGGCATTCTTGATGGTGAACGTCTTGAACCCTTCCGACGAGATCGTGACGGTATAACGTCCTGGCGTAAGCGGCTGCGACTGATAGTAGCCGCTGTCGTTGCTTATGACATCTTGCGAAATCCCCGTTTCGATATTGCTGATGTGAACTCTGGCTCCGACCACGACACTGCCGGCGGAATCTGTGACTGTACCGCCAATGTGGCCAGTATCTTGCTGTGCCCACGCAGGAAGGCTGGAGAGAACCAGCAAGAACACGATGCTGAGGATGAGCCCGCCGGGGTACCTGGCGGAAATTCTGGACAGAGATGGAAACGCTGCTCGAACGTTCATAAATGCTTTGGCCTCTTGTAAAGCGCTTAACTTGTCAACCTGCTAAAGTGGCTCTGGTAGGCTGCTGACTAAGACGCACGAATCCTAGAGACCCGAAAGTGGGCTTGTCAACCGTTTAATCTTGCAAGATCCTCGATACCCGAGATTCCTCCCTCCAGAGACCGTTATGAAGACTCCGCTTCTCGCCTCCCTTCTCATTCTTACCTCCTTCCTAGCACACGGGCAGACCCCAATAGCGGCAAATGCAGCGACTGCAGACTTTGCTCAGCTCGCACATTACCGCTCCGCGGATGTTGGAACCTCTGCCACGGTCGTCTTTCTCGGAGATTCCATCTTCGACTACTGGGGCTCGCGCTCTGGGACCTGGTTTCAACATGCCGGCTGGGTCAATCGAGGCATCGGCGGCCAAACTACCTCACAGCTTCTTTTGCGAGAGCGCAATGATGCTCTTGCGCTCCACCCAAAGGCCATTGTGCTCGAAGGGGGCGGCAACGATATGCGCCTAGGCTTCTCACCTGAAGAGATTCGCGACAACCTCCTTACTATGGGCGAGCTTGCGCAATCGCACGGCATCGCCATCTTTGTGGCTGCGTTGACGCCGGTCTGCGACTGCTTCCGGCCGCTCTCCGGCCTGCGAACCGTCGAACGCATTCGCGCATTGAATACACTGCTTGCCGCCATGTGCAGAGAGCATCACTGGACGCTGATCGACCTGTCCGCTCCCCTGTCCGGTTCGGAGGGCCATATTCAGCAGAGCCTGACAACGGACGGCGTTCATCCGAACGACGCCGGATATGCGCTTCTGGCTCCGGTCGTAGAACGTGGCCTGCGGCAGTACCGTTAAATGAGACTGGACAGGTTTATCGATTAACATTTAGGGTTCTTGATGTTGGCGTGACAGTCGGGCTGGAAAGGTAGCAGCGTTGAGGGATCTGAGAGTAGAAAAGCTCATCGGTGATCTTGCGGTCGTCGGTGGAGGGCTTGCAGGCGCTTGCTGCTCCGTAACCGCGGCGCGTCAAGGGCTGAAGGTGGTCCTCGTGCAGGACCGGCCGGTGCTGGGGGGTAACTCGTCCAGTGAGGTGCGCCTCTGGGTACTCGGTGCCACCTCGCACATGGGGAACAACAACCGTTGGGCACGCGAAGGCGGTGTGATCGATGAGATTCTCGTCGAGAATATGTGGCGTAATCCGGAGGGCAATCCGGTGCTGTTCGACGCGATCGTGCTGGAGATCGTGAAGCGCGAGGCGAACATCACACTTCTTCTGAACACGGCAATCCACGAGCTCGACATGAACGGCGCGGACGCGATCGCACGCGTGCGTGGATACAACAGCCAGAACCAGACTGCCTACAGCATCGAAGCGCCGCTCTTCGTCGACGCCTCGGGCGACGGTATCGTCGGCTTCCTCTCCGGCGCGGAGTTCCGCATGGGAGCCGAGGCTTCATCCGAGTTCGGCGAGGCAATGGCGCCTCCACAGCCGGAGCATAAGCTGCTGGGCCATTCGCTGTACTTCTACAGCCGCGACACGGGTAAGCCGGTGAAGTATGTCCCACCGGCCTTCGCCCTCACCGACATTACAAAGATTCCGCGCTACCGCGACCTCCGCGTCTCCGACACCGGTTGCCGGCTGTGGTGGCTCGAGTATGGAGGCGACTTCGATACCGTTAGCCAGACGGAAGAGATCAAGTGGGAGTTGTGGAGCGTCGCCTACGGCGTATGGAACTACATCAAAAACTCCGGCAAATTCGCTGACTCTGAAAATCTCACCCTCGAGTGGATGGGCATGATCCCGGGAAAGCGCGAGAGTCGCAGGTTCGTTGGCGACCTGACGCTGACACAGAACCATATCGTCGAACAGGCGCGCTTCGACGACGCTGTCTCATTCGGCGGTTGGGCGATCGATCTGCACCCCCCCGATGGCGTCTTCAGCTCGCAGCCGGGATGCACGCAGTGGCACGCGAAGGGCGTCTACCAGATTCCCTATCGCACGCTGTACAGCAGGAACATCCGCAACCTGTTTCTTGCCGGGCGGCTCATCAGCGCCACGCATATCGCCTTCGGCTCCGCACGCGTGATGGCCACATGCGCAAGCAACGGACAGGCGGCCGGCATGGCCGCCGCACTGTGCCGCGAGAACCATCTCGTTCCGCGCGACCTGTTTGAGCCCTCTCGCATGCACCAGCTGCAACAGCGCCTGCTGTACGAAGGACAGCATATCCCCGGAGTTGCTTACGCAGGAGAGAGCGACCTTGCTCGCACTGCGGATATTACCGCGAGCAGTTCGCTGCGGCTTCACGAGCTGGCTCCCAGCGGCGAGTTCACCACTGCGGAGCGGCCATACGCTCTCCTCGTGCCGCTGGAAGAAGGCCGCGTCCCCACGTTCGCGCTCTACGTAAATGCAGCCCGAGAGACAAGACTTCATGCGGAACTGTGGGCACCATCCCGCCCCGGCAACACCACCCCAGACATTCACCTCGCCTCACTCGATCTCCCCGTTGCAAGCGGAGAGCGAGTCTCGATCACACTCGACTTCAATGTAACTATCCATGAGCCTTCGCATCTCTTCGTAATCGTTCCTCCAATCAATGGTGGCGCGCTCCATCTGAGCAGAGCGCAGGTACCCGGTCTGTTGACTCTTTCGCAGAAGATGAACGCCGCTGTCGCAAAGAGCCTGGTTCAAAGCCCGCCGGAGGGCTCGGGCATCGACACCTTCGCGTTCTGGCTTCCGGACCGGCGTCCCGACGCGCGCAATCTGGCCGTCACCATCGATCCTCCATTGCAGCTCTTCTGCCCGGAGATGGTCGCGAACGGATACATGCGGCCGTGGCGCGGAGTGAACGCGTGGGTGCCCGCCAGAAGCGACACACAACCATGGCTTCGGCTTACGTCGCCGGAGAAACAGGTCTTTCACGAGATCATGCTCACTTTCGACACCGACTTCGATCACCCTATGGAGTCTGTGCTGTTGTCGCATCCAGAACGCGTCATGCCCGGGTGTATCACGGCCTTCTCCATCACAGATGACGAGGGTAAGGTTCTGGCACACGTAACGGAGAACCATCAGACGCAGTGGCGGTTGTGGTTCGAGGCTCCACTGGCGACCAGCGCGATGACGATCCAGCTGCTGGCGCACGGCGAGGCACCACCCGCTCTCTTTCGTGTATCGTGCCGGTGAGGCTGCGTGCTTAAACCGTTGCGAACAAATCCATGGCTTATTGTTGCGCTGCTGTTCCTTGTGGCGCTTGTGAACTACTTTGACCGGCAGAGCCTGTCGGTCGTTGCGCCGCGCATACAGGCCGAGCTGCACCTCACCGACGCCGGCTACGGCCACATCGTCAGCCTGTTCCTTCTGGCCTCGGCGTTTGCTTATGCGCTCTCCGGCTTCCTCTGCGACGCCATCGGAACGCGGAGAAGCATGGCCATCTTTGTCGCCTTCTGGTCGGCGGCGGAGGCGGCGACTGCCTTCGCAACCTCGGCTCTTCTGCTTGGCATCTTTCGTTTCTGCCTCGGGCTCGGTGAACCCGGCCTGTGGGTGGCAGCGCCCAAGGCTGTTGGCGAGGTACTCGAACGGTCGAGACGCAGCCTCGCAGTCGGCATCTACACGGCGGGAGCGACCATCGGCGCTATCGTCGCCATCCCAACCATACTCGCTGTCACATCCCACCTGCCCTGGAAGACGATCTTTCTTCTCGACGGAGCGGTCGGGCTTCTGTGGGTACCTGCGTGGCTTTGGCTGTATCGCGACCGAAGCCTGCCGGCCGCCTCGAACCCCGCCACGGGGCACAGCGCCTTCCTCGAGGTCATCGCGCGGCCGCAGACCTGGCAGTTCATGATCGCGCGCGGCCTCACCGATCCAGTCTGGTACTTCTACCTCTTCTGGTTCCCGAAGTTCCTTCTCTCCGAGAGACATCTTTCAGCCGGGGAGATGGCGCACTTCGGCTGGATCGTCTACCTGGCCGGCGGCGCCGGCACCATCGCCGGCGGCCTGCTCTCCGGCGGCTTCATACGCCGCGGGACCGATCCCGGCCTAGCGTACCGCCGCGCCATGACCTTCTCCGTCGTAGCCGTGCTCGCCAGCCCATTCGTATACTTTGCTCCGGGCATTGCGCTGACGATGCTCTTCGCATCGATCGTCGCGATGGCCCACATGGCATGGCTCATCAATCTCACGTCCATGCTGCTGGAGGTCTTTCCGCCCGCGCAGCTCGGCAAGGGAGCTGGACTCGTAGCATCGGGCAGCGCGCTCGGCGGCATGGTGTCGAGCGAGATCGTCGGCTACTTCGTTACGCACGGAGGCTACCGCCCGGTCTTCTTCCTGATGGCGTGCATGCACCCCATCGCCATTTGCATCCTTTGGACTGCGTTTCGCAACAAGCCAGTTGCACCTGTCTCCATGCCGACAGAAGAAAAGACTGCCTGACCTCAGGGCAGCTCCGTCGCAAAGAGCTTCTGAACGGCCTCCCAGCTATCGCGGTGCTCGCGCTCCGTATTCACAACGCCCCAGCGGCGCACCCCGTCCGCTGGCGTTCCCTTGATCAGCGAGCGGTAGTCATTCCAGGTCCACAGCGATCCTCCAATCATCCAGGGCCGCTCCTTCATCGCATTCACCGCCTGCGTAATGTTCTGAATGCGCTCCGGATCATGCACTCCCGGCTCCCCCATGCGACCGAACTCGGCCACAAAGACAGGCTTGTCGGGATATAGCTCATGTACGCGATCGAAGCGCTTCGTGTAGTCGCCATACACATTCACCGAGACAAAGTCGGAGTACTGGCTGGCCTCATCCGCGCCCGTCTTGACCGATGGTTGGGATGTATAGCGGGACGCGAAGGTGATCAATCGCGTCGCGTCCAGCCCCAGCGTGAACGCGCGCATGTCGCGCGTCCATTCAATGCCGCCCCTGTTGTATGACTCGTACTCGTTTCCGACGCTCCATGCAACGACCGATGGATGGTTCCAGTCCGCCTCCATCATCTCCTGCATCTGCTGCTTCCACAGCGAGCGGATGCCCGGGTCGGCCATCTGCCATGCACTCATATTCCAGTTGCCCGCCTCGGGGATGATGAGCATTCCATGCGCGTCGGCAAAATCGAGCAACGCCTGCACCTGCGGATAGTGCGCAATGCGCATCATGCGCATGTTGTCGGCGAGCATGTCGCTCATGTCGCGTTCGATGATGGCATCGGACTCACGTAGCCCCTCCTTTGGGTCGTCGGACACGCGGTTCGCACCAAAAAGGTGCACCGGTCTTCCGTTCAGAAGCAGCTCTGTCCCCTTCACGGCAATCTCACGCACGCCGATGCGGGCCTTGTAGGTGTCATCGGGAAGTTTCAGCGCAACGTCGTACAGGTAAGGATCGCGCACGCTCCACAGGTGCGCATGAGGCAGCATCGTGGACCATGAAACGCTGGCATCCGCGTTCGCCGGCACAATCACAGGACGAAACGCTGTCCTGATGCCGGCGACGATGCCATCAATGCGAACTCGCTTCGCCACCGAGCCTCCGTTGTGCAGCTTCGCGCGCACCGTGATCGCCGCCGTGCCGGTACGCAGGTCGGGCCGCGAGTCGATCTTCACGCTGCGGAAGTACACCGCATCGCTGATGCGAAGGCTCACCGGTCGCACGATGCCTCCATAGGGCATCCATCCCACGATGGTGATCCGCCCTGGTATGCCATCCGGCGTACCCGCGGCCAAGGCGGGTATTGAGGTCAGCGTTGGCGTGTTGTCCACATCGACAAGCAAATGGTTACGTCCGGGACGCAGCAGCTTCGTGACGTCGTACTCGAATGCGGTATAGCCCCCTTCGTGCGTTCCAATGCGGTGGCCGTTGACCCACACCTGGGCGACATCGTAGACGGCGTCGAAGTGCAGGCGCGCGATCCTGCCCGCGCCGATCTCCGGCACATCGAAGTCACGCTCATAGATGGCGTGCCCGATATACCGCTCGTATCCCTTTTGAATGGGCCAGCAGTGCGGCACTGTGACAGGCTGCCCATCAGCCTCGAACGTCGTCCGAAAGGTCCATCCCGGCCCGCTCAGGTCGACAGTCGATTGCGCGTGTAAGAGAACGGGAGCAATGCCGACGTAGATGACAACACGAACAAGCTGGCGTAACCGCACGGATGACCTCAATGAAGAACATTAAGGTTAACCGTTTAATGCAACGCGGAACGCTTGTCAACGTTTTTCTCAGGCTGTTGTTCCTGCAACCAGTTCATACGGCAGAAGAACGCGGTGCGGCTGCGTCGCGGGATTCTCGATTAAGTCGATCAGGAGGTCGGCCGCCAGCTCTCCCATGCGGAAAGTCGGAATGGTAAGCGTAGTGGGACGCGGTCGAAGATGTTCGCTCGACCCAGCGTTGCCACGGCTCAGCACCGAGACATCCTGCGGCAGCGAGAGCCCTCGCTGCTCGGTATAGTCGTATAGATGCACCAGCAGTTGATCGTCCGCGGCGAAGATCGCCGTCGGACGGTCGCGCTTCGTCCTGAACCATTCGTCCAGGATCAGGCGCGCGTTCTCCATCTCGTACCCGGTGCAACCGATGCGTTTGGCCGGCAGCGTCAGGCTGTGCTTAGCGAGAGCACGGCGTAGACCCGTGACAAGGCGCTGGTGCCCAGGCAGTGTCGCCGATCCACTGAGAAATGCGATGCGGCGATGACCGTGCTCCACCAGGTACTCCGCGGCAGCATACCCAATCGCCGTGTCATCCACGCCAACGTAGTTGATGGGAGCGCGGCCATAGTAGGAGTTGATCATCGAAAACTTGATCTGTGCCCGCTGCAGCTCGTCGATCGTGTCGTTGACGTCCTGCGCCGTGCAGGAGCGCGTATTGATGAAGATTAAACCGTCCGTAAACCTGCTCTCCAGGATCTGGTCGCGCGTCATGCGCCCCGGCTTGCCAGAAGGCGAGAAGACCAGGAGGTTATATCCCCGGCGCATCAGAGTGCTTTGAATCCCCGACAACGCCTGCGCGATGAACTGGTTGAAGAAAATAGGATCGCGCAACGGAACCACAAGACCCAACAGCCGCGTTCTTCGCTCGGCAAGCGCCCTTGCCAGCTCGTTCGGCACATAGCCCATCTCCTGGGCGATGCGCAGAATCTTCTTCCGGCGCTCGGCGCTCACGCGCGTCGATTCAGCCTTGTTCAGCGCAATGGACACAGCCGCAATCGATACTTCGGCCCGCTTGGCAATATCGGCAAGTCTGGGCGCTGAGGTCGGTCGCGTTAGAGAAAAAGTGCCTTTCGTATAGAGATCCTCTGTACCTGGCGCCGGGAAGTGCCCCCCGCTCATAAAGATCGGCGGATTTTGAGGTTCTCTGCTGCCGGTTCCGCCATTCCGGTCTTCCGTTCCGTCACTGCTTCGAAGCTTGCTGTTGATACAGAAGTGGCCAGCATAAGCGGTCGGAAATCAGTTCCGGATTGACCCTCTTAGTATCGCACAGGCTAAACGGCAGCCAGGTTGATGAAGCGGCCAGCCCAGCTAATCATCCAAGCTTGCCAGTCACGATGGCCTTATGGGTATTGCTGGATCACATCCTATCTCCTAGTCCTTTGAGGATGCCGAATGCCGAGTTCCGAAGCATTGGTTGAAACAGCGCGCTGGATTCTCGTGGCAGCCACGATCCGCGTCCCAATAAAACCGAACCCGAAGCCACGCTGCGCACCTGCAAACTTAGAGCGGATTGGGTGGGTCAGAACGGGAGGGGCGGCAAGCTTCCCGTCCAAAGACGCAAGCGTCTTTTTCGTGTAAGCCTGCCGGCCGTAGTGTACAAGTTTTGCATGCTCCCCTCCGTAGCGATGTCAACCGCCTACCCAAGGGTGACCCATCCAGTTGACCAAAGCGACAATAGCCGCCCGGATCAGCGATCGGGATCAGCTTCTCGGAAGTAATCGGCTATCTCAACGAGCGAGATGGCGATATATACCTTCACGTTGGGCTCTGGGAGGTGGGCGAGCGCAGAGGCGATTTTCCGTCAACCGAGGAAGCGGTTCTGTTGCTCCAGATTTCAGAGTCACGAGCCGGGCACTTTGCATCGATCGCCGTCTGCCAAATTGATTCGGGGTAGCTGGTTTGCTAAAGTCGTCGTCATGTCCGAGCGTTCCACGGAGCAGATACGCGAATTGCTCGACTCCCTTTATCGCGTGGATTCGGGACGGATCCTGGCAACACTGATCCGCTCGCTCGGTGATTTTGATCTTGCCGAGGAGGCGATGCACGAAGCCTTTGCGGCTGCGCTGAGCCTTTGGCCGAGGAGTGAAGTACCCGATAATCCGCGACCATGGTTGATTTCAACGGCCCGATTCAAAGCCATTGATACTCTGCGTCGACGGGCACGATTGGATGCGTCTCAAGACGAGCTCGTGCGATATCTCGAGGCGCAATGGAGTGCGGCGGAAAGCTCCAGGGAAGAGGACAGCGTTGAGGATGACCGGCTGCGCCTGATTTTTACCTGCTGTCATCCCTCTCTACCGCCGGAAGCGCACGTTGCGCTCACTTTGCGTGAGGTGTGCGGGCTGACGACCGAGGAGATTGCGAAGGCCTTCCTCATCACACCGCGTACGCTGGCGCAGCGCATTGTGCGCGCAAAGGCAAAGATTCGAGACGCACGGATTCCGTACCAGGTACCGTCGCCGCAGGAATTGCCAGAGCGACTGGACGCGGTGCTTCAGGTCATCTATCTCGTCTTTAACGAGGGTTATTCGGCTGCAGCGGGAGCAGAGGTAACGCGGGCCGAGCTAACCGGCGAGGCGATTCGACTGGGCCGGTTGCTAGGCGAACTCCTGCCAGAGCCGGAGGTCATTGGGCTGCTTTCCCTGATGTTGCTCCAGGAATCCCGTCACGCCGCGAGAGCATCGCCGACCGCAGAGCTGATTTTGCTGGAGAACCAGGATCGCTCCCTCTGGAACCGAGAGCAGATCGCGGAGGGACTGGCATTGGTGGAGAGAGCCCTGAAGTCCCACCGCTTCGGCTCTTACACACTCCAGGCTGCGATTGCGGCCGTTCATGCGGAGGCGGAATCGGCCGCTGGGACCGACTGGCGACAGATTGTTGCGCTTTACAACCGACTGGTACGAATTCAACCTTCGCCAGTTGTAGAGCTAAATCGTGCCGTAGCAATTGCAATGCGCGATGGTCCAGAGGTCGGTCTGGCGCTTATCGACGCAGTGTTGGCACATGGCGAATTGGCAAATTATTACCTGGCACATTCAGCGCGTGCAGATATGTGCCGCAGGCTCGGCAGGACAGCTGAGGCTCGATCCTCTTATGAGAAAGCTCTGGCGCTGGCCCAACAGGAACCAGAACGAAAATTCCTGGAAGAGCGGCTTCGGCGGTTGAATTAAAAAAACGGAATAGCTGTCGATTTTCGGTCTTCCGAACGACTATCCGATAACAGAACGATGAGCTACGGCGTTCTGAGTCACAGGAAATAAGGAGGAATGTTATGAAATACATCTGTTTGGGATATATCCAACCGGGCAAGTTCGAAAACATGCCTGAGAGCGAGCGCAACACCATGCTGGACGAGTGTTTTACCTATGACGACGAGCTGCGGAAGAACGGACATTTTGCCGCTGGCGAAGCTCTCCAGCCTGCCAGCACGGCGATGACCTTGTATTGGAAGAACGGAAAGGTTGCAGTGTCAGACGGTCCGTACGCGGAAACGAAGGAGCAATTGGGTGGAATTCTGGTGCTTGAAGCGCGAGATCTGAATCACGCAATTCAGCTCATTTCCCAACATCCTGGAGTGAAGTCTGGACCGTTCGAGATACGTCCAGCTGCGGATTTGAACGAAATAATGAAGGAGAGCGAGCAGCGACGACGAGAGGACACCGCGCGATAAGGCCAGCCCCGGCCATGATCAGGATCATGGCCGGGGCTGGCCTAGCGGCAATCATGCTTTTCAGCTGGCTTGGGCAAGCTGACGCTGGTGTAGCTTCAGGCCAGAGCAAGAAGGATGACGAAATGAAAGTCAAAAAAGGCTATGCGCTCATCGAGGAGCCATTGGTTCGTGTTCCGGGTGGATTGTCGGCAACCCTTACTTTGGCATTATTTCAGGGTTGTCCGGGACTCAGAAGGAATGGAGTTCCAGCGGCTGTGCCGTCAAAAGACGTCAAGATGAGCCCCACTTCGCCATCATCTTCGTAGCAAGAATTTCGTAGAACCGAACGCCCCGTCGGTGAGCATTCAATCGAACGCAATCTCCGGTTGGAGGGAAATTTAGCCCGGGGGAATTTACTGAACGTGGCGCAGACCGCCTTGTCGAACGATTGCCTCCGCGTATGCTTTTGAGGCCGCAATGTCTCTGGCTCGCATCTCATCGCCTCGTACCTCGATGAGTAAACGGTCCAATGCCGCAGCCTCGGCGCGTTCCTCAGCGCTTTTAGCATTCTTGCCGTTTCGAAGCTTCCAGCCAATTCTGTCGCCAGCCAGCTTGGCCGCGGTCCATCCGTCCTTTGTCTTTTGATCGGTAAAGACTCCGCCCCCTTTGGAAAAGGCAGTGATCGCGTCCGCATCGCCTCTGGCAACCACCATTGCAGCTGTCATTCCGTCGGAACGCGGGCGATTCGTAAACCGTCCCCCAGCCTGAAGGAAGGCGGTGATCGTTTGTGCGCCCATACTGGCGGCCCAGAAAGCAGCTGTCCCTACGGATCCGTCGTCCTTCTCCGTGAACTGCCCCCCCCGCCTTGGCAAATGCCCTTATTGCCTCGGGGCCATTGAAGACCGCCTGCATTGCCGCCGTTCTCCCTAGACTGTCCTGCTGATCTGTAAACCGGCCTCCCGCTTCAGCAAACGCTTGAATCGCCGCGCCGCCCTCGTTGACCAGGCCACCCTTCATCAGTCTGGGGGTAAGTTTCAGCTCCATGGCCGCAGGCGGAAAGTAGTCGTCCTGCCGGGAAGCGCAAAGCATCCCAGCTGTCCTGCCGTGATGGTCCTGCTGTTCCGTAAAGTGCCCTCCGGCTCGCGCAAAGGCCTTGGTTGCGTCCGGCCCATTGAGCACGGCGACCATCGCCGCCGTATAGCCCAGCTTATTCTGCGTGTCGGTAAAGCGCCCGCCGGCCTTGGCAAAGGCTGTGATCACCTCCGGGCTGCGTGCCGCGGCAATCATGGCCGACGTCAGATCATCCCGGTTCGGATGGTCGGTAAACTTACCGGCCTTGATGAACCCATCGATACCGGGTGGGCCCATCCTTACGGCCTCATATTCATCCACGGGGGTAACGGAAACCAGCCCTCCTTGCTTTCTGACCGCTTCATCGTAGACGTCCAGAATTCCGGGATATCGGGTGGAATTGTAGTTCGAAGCAATCTTAGCCGCTGTCTCACCATTCTTATTCTGCTGTGTCGTGAACTTGCCTCCAAACGCGATAAAGGCCTCGAGCGTCTTGGGGCCCTTCCCAATAGCCAACATCGCCGCCGTCATACCATCCTTGTCGGGCCCATTGTCGAAGTGCTTCCCAGACTTAACAAACGACTCAATGGCCCTGGGATTTCTGAGCGCGGTGAATTCGTCATCAGTCGAGATATAGATCAATCCGCCCTGTGCACGCACCGCCTCTCGATAGGCATCGAGTACGGACCGCCCTCGGTTGGGGGTGAGTGGGTCTGAGCCTCTGCCGGCAGGAATATCCTCGGCTGTTTGCCCCACAGCGTTCGATTGTGAAGTGAACTTACCTCCCGCCCTTGCAAACGCCCGAACATTCTCAGCTTCATACATCACAGCGCCCATCGCGGCTGTGTAGCCCGAACTGTCCTGTTGGTTGGTGAAGCGGCCTCCCGCTTTCACGAATGCTGCAATAACTTTCGGATTGGAGACCGCATCCATTGCTGCGGTCCTGCCATACACATCCCGGTCGTCTGTAAACCTACCGCCAACTCTCGAAAAGATCTCAATGACTCTGCAGCGAGCGTCATAATCGACGGGCTTAGTGAAATCGACAGAACCAGGACCGGAATTGAGGTTCACTATATACATTGCGGCGGTTCGACCACTCTTATCTTTGGCTTCGGTAAACTTGCCGCCGGCTTTCAAGAACGCCTCTACGATTTCGGGAAGGCCCCGTATTGCCGCCAGCATGGCTGCTGTCTGACCATATTCATTTTTCTGGCCAATGAATTTTTCACCCGCCTTCACAAATGCATCGATTCCCTGAACTCCATGCCAGACCGCATGAAGCTCAGGAGGATCGTCGCTGCCCTGCCTTCCAGGCCTCTGGCCGAGCGCCGGACCAACCATAATTTCTGACATGAGCAGAGAGAGCCAAGCGAACAGCACGCTACGCGAAAGAAGCTTTTTGAACATCGGTCCCTCCCGATAGTCTTCAAGCGGAAATACACCGAAAAGAGCGCCGCTCTATGCGGACTTATACGATCGCACTGGATTATAACTGCCCGGCGTTCGGCATCGGTTTCAGGAACGGTCAGTGGAAACGGAAGCGGCGAAATGGGGGAGACTGCGAGTCTGTTCTGACAGATTTTCCAAAAGGCAGGAATCGATCTCGACAAACTTGCTCCTGACCTCCAATCGTAAGGTGCCAAGGCCTTCGACGAATCGTGGAAGAAGCTGCTCGACGCCATAGAGATTAAAGGCAAAGTCCTACAAGGCGCCAACTAGAAGTCGTCTCATGAGATTCGAGATGGCGGCCTGCGCGATTCCCGACCAATGCCAATGTCTTCTTGAGATAGGTCCGTATCTATATCGAGGGTAAGTGGTCGATCAGACCGCAACATTCCGTGGCGAGGGTGCCACAAACAGGACACGCTTCGGCTTTCAAGGTAATCTCTGCGCCGCAGCAGGTACAAAAAGCTGCCATGCCGCTAAACCTCCAACTTTCTATGTCCTTTTGATGAACACAGAAACATAAGGATTCGAGGCGAAAGAAATACCTATCCGCTTTAGCGCCGCAGTACGGGATTCTGCTTTCGCCTATGAATTCCGGCGCAACCTAACCGCGCCCAGGGTCGATCATTTATTCGGACCCACCCCAACCAAGAGGTATCGACATCTTGTTGTTGCTCAGATCCATCGAAGCACAGGTAGAATGACGGGCACGCGGTGAGGCGTGGAATATGAACGACCTTGAAAAGCCTGACTTGAAAAGTGGAGTTTCCCTTGCCAGCATCCCAGACGGTGGAAAGCTGCTTGGAGTGGTAGATGGAGAAGAGGTGTTACTGGTGCGACGCGGGACGCAATTCTTTGCGGTGGGTGCGTACTGTACGCACTATCACGGGCCGCTCGCAGATGGATTAGTGGTTAATGACGAAGTGCGATGTCCTTGGCATCACGCATGTTTCAGCCTGCGCACCGGCGAGGCTTTGCGGGCTCCCGCGCTAGACCCAATCCAGTGCTGGCACATTGAGCAAGTCGGAGAGAAGGTTTTCGTAAAGGAAAAAGTCGTGCCCGCGGCTCACAGGCGGGTATCGACGACGGTGCAACCCTCTTCAATCATCATCATCGGCGGGGGTGCCGCAGGGCTCGCGGCCGCAGACATGCTTCGTCGCGAAGGATACAGCGGTCCATTGACGATGATCAGCGCCGACAGCGCTCCACCCTGTGACCGTCCCAATCTTTCGAAAGATTTTCTGGCCGGAACCGCGCTCGAAGAGTGGATTCCACTGCGACCACCCGAGTGGTATTCGGAACGGAATATCGATCTGGTCCTGAATTCGCGCGCTACGTCACTGGATACGAAGCAAAAGAAGATCACCACGGAAGATGGCAAGACGTACGAATACGGAGCACTGTTGCTCGCCACCGGAGCAGATCCGGTAGAGCTCCCGCTGGAAGGCGTCACCCCTTCGCAGATCTTATATTTGCGTTCGTTCGCGGATAGTAAGGCGATTGTGGCGAAAGCGACGTCGGCTAAGCAGGTAGTTGTGGTCGGTGCCAGCTTCATTGGCCTGGAGGTGGCAGCCTCGCTGCGCGCGAGGGGTATCGTCGTGCATGTCGTTGCGTCGGACCAGGTGCCAATGGAGAGAATACTCGGATCCCGAGTCGGCGCGTTTGTTCGTAGCCTTCACGAGTCGCACGGAGTTGTCTTCCATCTCGGCGAGACCGTGAGACATGTCGACGGAGACAAGGTGACACTGACCGGCGGGCAAACTATTGAGGCTGATTTCATTGTTCTCGGTGTAGGCGTTCGGCCATCGATTAGCTTGGCAGAACAAGCTGGCTTGAAGATGGACCGCGGGATTGCGGTGGATGAATATTTGGAAACCAGTGCGCCGGGAGTCTTTGCCGCAGGGGATGCAGCACGCTGGCCCTATCCCCTCACCCGTGAGCGAATTCGCGTAGAGCATTGGGTGGTGGCAGAGCGTCAAGGACAGACCGCTGCGAAGAATATGCTGGGCCTGCATGAGCGGTTCGAAGCGGTGCCATTCTTTTGGAGTCAGCATTACGACGTGGCGATCAACTATGTGGGTCATGCGGAGAAGTGGGACACGATCAACGTCGATGGAGATATTGAAAAGAGGGATTGCTCGGTCAGCTACGAGCGGGACGGACGCACCTTGGCGGTGGTGACTATTTTCCGCGATCTTGAAAGTCTAGTGTCGGAGTCGGAGATGGAGAGGCTGATCAGGGGGTAGTGAAAGAACCACTCTTTGAGATGTCGCTACTCCCGCAGGCCGTCTCCGCGCGCGAACGTACGTATCACCGGCAATCGGGAAGTAATTCTCAGTTGTTGCTATCAGGGGGAGTCACTCATTGAGCCATGAGCAGGAAGCTTTGTGGCGCTCCGGATGGTTTGTCGGCAACCCTTCCCTTACCGGTTTGGGGAAGGGGTTCCCGTGATCGGCCAGGAACCATATGACGGACCCGAGAAAAACTGCCACAAGCCGACTTCTTGGGACTAATCCGCCAATCGCTTGGTCAGGATGAGTCATGTTTACCGCGGAATTCACCGTGCCTGCTATTCGTGCGAACAAGCACGATGGGCCAGCTTGATTTGCCATCCTAATCCGGGGGCGTGATTGCTCGATTTCCGATCAGTAGTCACGATCAATGGTTAGAGCGTATCTGTCATTAGATCGACCCAATGTGCCACCGAGGTCGCGACCACCTTGCCGTCCCGGTGGCATTGCGAACGAGGTATGTCACCGGCCCCTTACGAACCGAACAATCTGCGGCTGGTTGAGGCGGCGGCGCTGATGAGTCCAATGCTCATGAGAGCGAGGCTGGCGGGTTCGGATACGGGCGCGGGTTGCGGTGGAACCAGAGCAACGATCGCCGCGTCTGTGGTTGTTGTATAGAAACCGAGACCTGGGGCAGAGAACTCACCTAGAATCGCTCCCGCTGTTCCGCACGCTCCGAAAGCGGCGGCCGCGCCACTGCAAAGCTCGAACTGATCCCCATGGTCGAGAGCCGAGGCAAAGAGATCCAGCGTCCCTGAAGATCCTGGCAGGAACGAAAACAGTTCCAGATCGACTTCGGAAAACTCGTGAGATGATCCACCGCGCGATACAGTCGCTCTGAAGCTGCTCAAGTCCGCCTGCTGAATATAGCCGTCTGCCTCCGGCGTTCCTGTAAATGAGCCTTGCACCAAAATATCCCATGGGGTTTTGTCCGCAAGCACAAACCCTGTTTGGACGAAGGTGTAGGTGTCTGCTCTGGCGGCGATGCTGGACGCAGCGACAAGGAAGGCGGTAGTGAGTAGGCGTTTAAAGCGCATGGTTCGAGACCTTAGATGAGGAAAAATATAGGGGCCGATTCACCCTACCGATCTGTTGTATGCAAAGTCCAGGGGAATGTTAGGAAGCAACTTTCTTCCACACTGCCCGTCATGGCGATGTAGGGTTGGTCGAATAATCAGATACGGATATCGTGCGCGGTAAATACGCCGCGTGGGCACGTCATCGCACGACTGCCGCTGGCCGGAACCGCGGATCGCTTCCGCTATGCCGACTCCTGAAGAACAACACTCTAAGAATCGAGTTCTGGTACCGGTGTTAACTGGAAGCCGAGGTTAGCAGCCTGCCTGCGTAGGCGTATTTCCGCTCGTATACTGGCTTGCCGATCGCACTGCACTAAGACGCTCTCGGAGTAGGAATCCTTGGTAGACAGCATGTGATATACGATGCGAGCAAGTTTATGAGCAGTTGCTGTGACCGCTGCTGGTGCTCCCAGTCTCCACTTCATCTTCCGGTGAAACTCGCCGAGGTAATTCTTGGCCCGGTACAGGCAGTGTGCGCCGAGGCGCAGTGCAATCGCCGCACGGTTCTTCACCTTTCGAGACCGCGTGGAGAGGACTTTTCCTCCGCTGACTTGTTTCTCAGGGCAGAGCCCAAGCCAGGATGCGAAAGCAGAGGCATTGCGGAATCGCGAAATGTCTGGCCCAACCTCCATAAGGATGGTGTGCGCTGTGATCGTGCTGATGCCGGGAACATCCGTCAGGTCTACACCTGCGATTCGAAACAGCTCAGCTTTTAGATCAAATGCCGGTTCGTTGCCTGCACGTTGATAGATACATGTCTTAGTCCGCGGCGGCATCTGCTCAGGCGCTCCGGCGGCGCGGGGAAGGTCTCGCATGCTGCGTTCAAGTTCCTGGTCGACTTCAAAGAGGAGCTTCTGATAGAAGCGATAACCAACAAGGGACTGCCGCAGCGCAAACAAGTGCTCTGGGCGATAGTCGCCTTCCAAAGACTTTGCTACCGTCTCATGCGAGCTCCTCACACGCCAGTTGCACAGGCTTGCGAGCTTCGCTGGATCTCGTTCGCCAGCCAGAATTGCATCCAGAATCGCAAGACCGCTGACGCCCGTAATCTCGCTGAGTACGTGGTGCAGTTGTAGATTCATCTGGCTTAGCGCCTTCTGCATGTGCATCGTGTGCTCGGCCGCCATTTGTACAAGGCTCTCCCGATGCCTCCATAGCGCGCGGATCACACAGATCTCGTCAGGCGGCCGAAAGCTAGCTTTCAGCAATCCAACTGAATGTAGATACTGAATCCACTGACAGTCAGAGACATCGCTTTTCCGGCCCGGCACATTCTTTATGTGCTGCGCGTTCACCAGAAACACTTGAAAACCTCTCGTTTCGAGGATTTGATAGAGAGGAATCCAGTACACGCCGGTTGATTCCATCGCGACCGTTCGTACCCGGCACGACTGCAGCCAGTCAGCTAATTGGTGTAAGTCCCGAGTAAACGTGTCGAATGATCGCACCGACTCCACATCACGATCCGCAGGGACAGCAACGAAGATTTCTTCAGCGCCTATATCCACGCCAGCTGCATCAGGATGCATCACCGGCAGCATCCGACAACTACCTTTTGCCTTGCTCTTGGTCTTT
>Ga0137385_10000836_pt1 | contig 25508 bp, 32 predicted proteins | sample SagtaG_FD_104921 | JGI IMG/M metagenome (GOLD analysis project Ga0137385, IMG submission 104921) | Vadose zone soil microbial communities from Sagehorn Ranch, Mendocino, California, USA - Sage2_R_80_16 metaG | ecosystem: Environmental > Terrestrial > Soil > Vadose zone | place: USA: California... | reverse complement strand
GCTCGCCACACGCGGGCGTGGATGGAAACATGGTGAGCAAATGAAATTACATAAGATGAATGCTGAGTCGCTCGCCACACGCGGGCGTGGATTGAAACCTCACAGACTCGACACATAAGCTAGCCGGTCAAACGTCGCTCGCCACACGCGGGCGTGGATTGAAACGATGGATCCTCGCGAGAACTCGCGAAAGAATCGGGTCGCTCGCCACACGCGGGCGTGGATTGAAACATGTACCGCGCCGGTAAGGCAATCAGTGAAGACGTCGCTCGCCACACGCGGGCGTGGATTGAAACACCGGTCTAACCGCACTCGACCTTGAGGTGATCGTCGCTCGCCACACGCGGGCGTGGATTGAAACATCGCCAACATTGGCGCATCCGTCCCCCGTCCTGGGTCGCTCGCCACACGCGGGCGTGGATTGAAACAGGCGAAAGCAGCGAAACGAACGGTCAAACTCAAAGTCGCTCGCCACACGCGGGCGTGGATTGAAACACTGATTTCCCGCTTGATCGAGTTCAGCTCTACTGTCGCTCGCCACACGCGGGCGTGGATTGAAACAGGGTGGGCTCCGCTCTGGCTAAACGCCGATTTTCCTGTCGCTCGCCACACGCGGGCGTGGATTGAAACCCCGCTATCCTGCACTGCGATCCATCGCAAGCCGGTCGCTCGCCACACGCGGGCGTGGATTGAAACTATGGAACTCACGAGGCTAAGATGCGCGAAGTACAGTCGCTCGCCACACGCGGGCGTGGATTGAAACTGCGAGAGCGTCTGGATAGTTGCCTTTAGTGCAGCGTCGCTCGCCACACGCGGGCGTGGATTGAAACAAATACGTCAATGGAACGTCCACTACATATCAGGTCGCTCGCCACACGCGGGCTTGGATTGAAACGACGTCATGAAGATGATGGTGTTGACGAAGGAGAGTCGCTCGCCACACGCGGGCGTGGATTGAAACGCAAAGGCTGGAATGGCAAAGGGCAGTGGGTGGTGGTCGCTCGCCACACGCGGGCGTGGATTGAAACCTTCTGCGATTTGTAAAACCATCCGCCAAGATCGTCGCTCGCCACACGCGGGCGTGGATTGAAACCCGCTAACGTGTTTTGCTACGTTGCAAGTGTCTCAAGTCGCTCGCCACACGCGGGCGTGGATTGAAACTTAACCCATCATCCGCGGCTGCTCAAGCAACTGTGTTGTCGCTCGCCACACGCGGGCGTGGATTGAAACTACCAAAGTGGATGTGTGTACTTGGTGCTCTGGTAGTCGCTCGCCACACGCGGGCGTGGATTGAAACTTGGAAGGTATCAAGATGAAGGCTGATGCTGAAGTGGTCGCTCGCCACACGCGGGCGTGGATTGAAACTTCCATACCGGCGTGCCGATAGCGTTCGCCATCGTCGCTCGCCACACGCGGGCGTGGATTGAAACGCATCGGCAGGCTCTACAATGCCCCGTGTGTGCGTCGCTCGCCACACGCGGGCGTGGATTGAAACGCCGCTTGACATCCTGCACCCGCGAATCGGTAACGGGTCGCTCGCCACACGCGGGCGTGGATTGAAACTTTTGTTCGTGCTGCATGTTTGCTCCAGTGGGGGGTCGCTCGCCACACGCGGGCGTGGATTGAAACTTCGGTTCACGCCTTTTTAGCCGCTTTGGTGCTTGTCGCTCGCCACACGCAGGCGTGGATCGAAACTGGCTCCTCGCGAGTTTTACGAGCGCTCCCCTCGTCGCTCGCCACACGCGGGCGTGGATTGAAACCAAAATCTGCGGGGAGATGGGTCGCTACGGTTGGGTCGCTCGCCACACGCGGGCGTGGATTGGTATTCCCCTCAAGAGTTGGAACCGTGCTCGATCCAGATAATCTGTACCACTATCACTTCCTGCCCGCGTTGACCGGGAGTCTGGCGTACATGAAAGAGCAGATGGGACACAGCTCAATCCAGGTTACGGCAGACGTGTACGGCCACCTGATTCCAGGAGCTAACGTGTCGTGGGTGGATGGACTCGACTCCGAGCCTGCACAAGTGCACCCGCAACCCCCGCGCAACCAAAACTCCTAAGTGCCGGGAAGGAGGAGGGTCAAGAGCAATCAGATGTATTTGATTCTGGGGAAGATAAAGATGGTGAGCGCGGTAGGAATCGAATCAACAACAAAACGTAGTTTCAACAACATGCAGGGCCACGGATGACACCAAAGGCCATGAAAAACCACGCTAAACATACAAACAGAGCGCACTTGGAGCGCAGATTAGACGCGGACCGGAACAACTTTTTCAAGTGACTCCCACCGATCAAGAAATACGGTTTTAGGACTTATTGTTCGTGTTGTCGGTCGAGTTCCCTGCAGTTTTATACAACCTGTGCTGTTTGCTTGCATCAAAGTCAGCGTGGTAGTGTCGGTGATCATTTTGATGGTTTAGGTCCGGCTTCGTGTCTATCGTGCGCAAAATGGCCGCGATTCTCGTCACGCTCCTCATGTTGGGGGTGCCCACGATGGCCTGTCTTGTCTCCGATGGCCAGTTCAGCTCCGAGGAACGAGAATGCTGCAAGCACATGGCGGACATGTGCGGCCGCGGGTCGATGCCCAGCTCGCATTCCTGTTGTAACACCACCGTCCGTGCCAGCAATGATGCAATTCTGAATACCGCTCGCGTGGTACTCCCAACAGTAATGGTTGCCGTTGCGGTAAGCACATTTACGGAAGCTGCATCCGCTGAACATGGTGCGGTCTCTTTGGTTGCGCCATCCCCTCCCAAATCGCCTCCTTCCGCAATCACCGTCCTGAGAATCTAGTCGGCTTTCATCTGCTCCGATGATGCGCACACGTGTGTGCGCCGTTTCCACCTTTCTTCACGCGGAGGAACGATGAAAGCCGTTCGTGTATTTGCGTTTATTCTCCTCGCCGTGGTTGCGAGTTGGACTCAGGAAATGGGCAAAGAGGAGCTGCCCGTAACGCCGGCGATTCGTGATTTGCCCGCGCGTGAAGCTCCGAAGTTTCCGTTCACGACGCACAGCCAGACGATACGAAGAAATGTCGATGTCGTTCTTGTCCCAGTGACCGTCACGGATTCGAAAGACCGGGTTGTCACTGGACTGGAGAAGGAGCACTTCGCCGTTTATGAAGGTCCGGTGCGACAAGAGATCCGGTATTTCTTGAGTGAGGACACGCCCATCTCGTTAGGGATAGTGCTAGACGCGAGTGGCAGCATGGCAGACAAGTTCGACAAGGCGCGGGAGGCGCTCGCGCAGTTCTTCAACACTGCCAATGCCGAAGACGAGTTCTTCCTGGTAGCCGTTGCCGATAGGCCCCAGTTGATTTCAGATTTCACCCGCTCGATCGAAGACATTCAGAACAAGCTGCTGTTTACTGAGCCTAAAGGGCAAACGGCACTGGTGGATACGATCTTTTTGGCGCTGAACAAAGCCAAGCAAGGAAGGTACGAAAAGAGAGCGCTGCTGGTTATCTCTGATGGCGGGGACAACCACAGCCGGTACTCCCAACGTGAGCTTAAAGAGTTTGCGCAGGAAGCCGACACCCAGGTTTATGCCATTGGGATTCACGACAACCCACGGACTCCGGCAGAACGGCTTGGCCCACTGCTGCTGGCCGAGATTGCAGAAGCGACTGGCGGACGTGCTTTCACTGTCAATCACGCCAGCGAATTGCCGGATATAGCCGCAAAGATTGGCTTGGAGTTACGTAGCCAATATGTTTTGGGATACCACCCGACAAACCCGAAGCACGACAACAAGTGGCACAAGATCAAGGTGAAGCTGATTCCACCGAATGGTGTGTCGCGGTCGCGGCTACGGGTGTACGCGAAAACCCGTTACTACGCTCCCGCCGAGTAAATAAGAAAGAGGTTAGACATGCGTCGTAGCCCACAAGCAAAAAACACAGGATATTGGGGACACAAACTGAGAGCCGTTTGTGTATTTGCGTTTGTTTTTGTGGCCGTGGTCGCGAGCCGGGCGCAGGACGACCCGTTCGCTGGGACTGACGCTGTGCTTGTGCCCGCTCAGCACCACCAGACGAACCAGTCCGCACCGCCTCTGACGCTCTCTCAATTGGAGCAGCAAACTCTCCAGGCGAACCCGGAGATTCGACTGGCCGTACGGCAATTATCGATTGCACAGGCCCGCGTGCCTGCAGCCGGGGCGCTGGATGATCCGATGTTCATGTATCGCGGCTGGGGCGTGCCGCTACGCCAGCCCTGGGACCTGAACCAAGCGCAGAACATGTTCATGTTCACGCAGGCATTATCTGGGCCAGGTAAGCGTGGTCTGCGCTCGTCAGTAGTCGAACAGGAGGTCTCTGTCGCCAAGGCAATGCTGGACGCGAAGAGGCTCGAAGTGCTGACGAAGGCACGCAAAGCCTACTACGACCTCTTATTAAACCGGGATGAGTTGCGCATTCACGACGAGCAGATTACTATTGCGCGCCAAGGGCTACAAGCCGCGCGCATCAAGTACACCGTTGGAAATGTCCCCCAGCAAGACGTTTTGAAAGCACAAATCGCGCTGACTCGTCTGGCGGATCACTTGATCATGTTGCGCCAGACAGGGCAACTGGCGCGCGCGACGCTGAACACTTTGATTGGTCGCGATCCGGCGGCGCCGATTGAAGTCGCTGGCGAGTACAAGCCTCTGGCGGTGTTGCCCTCTGTCGCCGAACTCAAAAATCTCGCTGTCGCCCACCGTCCAGAGCTCAGTGGCGCGATGGTGGTCATTGAGCAGGGCGAGTCAGTACTGAAGCTGGCTCGGAAAGCTTACACGCCGGACTACTCTGTCAGCGCCGGGTACATGCTGATGCCAGGAACCTCGCCGGTCCGGAACACGTACATGGCGGAATTCTCGGTGAATCTCCCGTGGCTGAACCGGCGCCGTCATGAGTCCGAGATCGACGAAGCGAAGGCGAAGCTCGACACCGCGCAAGCCGAATACGACCTGCAGAAGTCGGTGGTCTTCCAGCAAATCCAGGAGGCGCTGGTGCGCGCGCAGGCAGCCCGCGAGCTGCTTGATCTATATGGGAACACCTTGCGGCCACAGACCCAGGCCACATTGCGCTCTACCGTCGTGGCCTACGAGAACAACCGCACCGACTTTCTCAACCTGCTCGACAGCCAGAACGCAACGGTAGATGTTGAGACGTCTTACGTGCGTGCGGCGAGCGGTTTCGAAGCACGCCTGGCCGAACTCGAATTAGCTATCGGCGCGCCGATCCCGCGGGAAATGCAGTCCGCCGCCAAGGAGGTAGGACGATGACGTCACGCAACTATCGCACCTGGCTCGTCTTCGCGGTCGTCGGCAATGTCGCTTTGGCTGCCGCGCTCGCCTCTTCGTGGTGGCGTTCGCATACATCACAGAATCCGACCAGCGCGCCGCAATCCCAAGCTGCAACGGCAGCCGCTGACAATGACTCGGCAGCGCAACCCGAACCGGCACCGCTCGTCCCTGTTCAACTCACTCCGCAGCGGATGCAGATGATTGGCGTGACGACCGGCCACGCCGAAGTTAAGCAGATTCATGATGAGATCCGCGTGACCGGTACGGTCGAAGTTGACGAAGCGAAGCTGGCGTATGTGCAGCTTCGCTTCCCAGGTTGGATTCAGAAGGTGTACGCGAATGCGGCGTATCAGTATCTGCGGATGGGCCAGCCGCTGTTCACCATCTACAGCCCTGACGTCTCCAGCACGGAACAGGAATACGTGTTAGCACTGCAGAACCGCGATGCGCTGGCAAAAGGCTCCTCGGCTGCGGCAAGCGAAGCGAACTGGCTGCTAGAGGCAACCGCCGAACGCCTGCGCCAGTGGCAGGTGCCGTCGGCGGAAATCGCCCGTCTGAACAATACAGGCAAGGTCGAACACGACATTGCCATCGTATCGCCGGTTTCTGGCTATATCACCGAACGCAATGCCCTGCCGAACATGTATGTGCAACCGGAGACGAAGCTTTACACAGTGGCAGACCTCTCAACCATCTGGGTCATTGCACAGTTTTTTCAATCTGACCTCGGAAAAATCAAACGCAGCGATCCGGCGACGGTTACTGTGGACGCGTATCCCGGCCGATCATTCCGCGGACGCGTTGATTTCGTTTATCCGCAGGTTGACATGAACACGCGCACGGCGCGCGTCCGACTCGTGTTCTCTAATCCCGACCTGAAACTGAAGCCGGGAATGTACGTAAATGTCCGACTAGAAGAGCCGATGGGGCGTCAGTTGGTCGTCCCGGCGAGCGCTGTTTTTCACTCGGGCACGCGCAATCTGGTGTTTGTCGATCAGGGCCAGGGCGTGCTGCAGCCGCAAGAAGTCGAGCTCGGCTCGCGCGTGGGAGATGATTTCATCGTGAGCAAGGGCTTGGGAGACGGAACCACTGTGGTCACATCGGCGAACTTCCTGCTCGATTCGGAGAGCCAGCTTCAAGCCGCTGCCGGCGCCTACATGCCCCCGCCACCCGGCGCGGGTGGCGCGGCCGCGATGAGCGCGCCCGCCGGTTCGACACAGGCAACCATTGAGCTGACTACCGAGCCTTCGCCGCCGCACAAGGGAAGCAACCTGTTCCGGGTGAAGCTCACGACTGCGGATGGCAAGCCCATCACCGGTGCGCAAGTGAACGTCACGTTCTTCATGGCGGCAATGCCTTCAATGGGCATGGCGGCCATGCGCACCAGCGTTGACCTGACGGACAAGGGCGCTGGCGTTTACGAAGGCAAGGGCACACTTGATTCCGGCGGCACATGGCAGGTTACGCTCACCGCCCAACAGAACGGCAACAAGATCGCGAGCAAACAGTTCACCGTCAACGCCGAAGGAGGCATGTAGCCATGGTCTCCCGGACTATTGAATGGTGCGCGCGCAATCGCTTTTTGGTGTTCACTGGCGTCGTACTGCTCTTCCTGGCGGGCATCTGGTCCATCCAGCATGTGCCGCTCGATGCACTGCCCGACATCTCTGATGTTCAGGTGATCGTTCACACCGCTTGGGAAGGCCGACCGCCAAACGTGATCGAAGATCAGGTGACGTATCCCATCGTCACTTCGCTCATTGCTGCGCCGCGAGTGAAGGCCGTGCGCGCACAGACAATGTTCGGCGACTCGTACGTGTACGTCGTCTTTGAGGATGGCACGGATATGTACTGGGCGCGTTCGCGCGTGCTTGAGTACATGCAGCAGATCGCCGGCCGGCTTCCGACCGGCGTGAACCCGATGATCGGCCCGGACGCAACCGGCGCTGGCTGGGTGTACGAATACGTCCTCGTGGACCGCTCGCACCGGCACAGCCTCGCCGAGCTGCGCAGCATTCAGGACTGGCAGCTACGTTACCAGCTTGAAACCGTGCCGGGTGTCGCCGAGGTGGCCAGCATCGGCGGGTTTGTACGCCAGTATCAAGTGCAGCTCGACCCCAACAAACTGCTCGCATACAACATCCCGCTCTCCACCGTGATTGATCGCGTCCGGCAAAGCACCAATGAGGTCGGCGGGCGCGTGTTGGAGATGGGCGGCGCGCGGTACATGGTCCGCGGCCTGGGCTACCTTCAGTCAGTCTCCGATCTGCAGAACGTTCCAGTTGCCACGAAGAACGGCACTCCCGTCCTGATCAGCGATCTGGGATCTGTGACGTTTGGTCCCGACATTCGCGAGGGTGTGGCCGAGTGGCAAGGGGAAGGCGAAACCGTGGGCGGCATCGTCGTGATGCGCTACGGCATGAACGCCCTGAACGTGATCAACGGGATCAAGCAGAAGATTAAGCAGGTCAAAGGCTCGTTGCCGCCGGGCGTTGAAATCATCAGCGCCTACGACCGCGCCGGGCTGATTCACGAATCCATCCGCACGCTTCAACGCGACCTGCTCGAAGAAGCGGTCATCGTCAGCCTGGTGATCATCGTCTTTCTATTTCACTTCCGCTCGGCGTTGATCCCCATCCTCACGGTGCCAATTGCAGTGATAGTCACGTTCGTGCCTTTGTACTACCTGCATATCACCACGAACATCATGTCCTTGGGCGGGCTGGCCCTTGCCATCGGCGTGCTGGTGGACGCCGCGATTGTGATGGTCGAAAACGGTTATCGCCATCTATCGGAGCATCCGATCACTGATCCGGCCCGCCTTGGCACAGTGGAACCGGATGGCGTGGTCACCATCCCCGAACGCGAGCGACGGCGCATTCTGATCGACGCCGCCAAGCAGGTCGGCCCTGCGCTTTTCTTTTCGCTGCTCATCATTGTGGTGTCGTTTCTTCCTGTATTCCTGCTGGAGGCGCAGGAAGGACGCATGTTCCGGCCGCTCGCTTGGACAAAGACGTTAGCCGTTGGCTTTTCGTCGCTGCTGGCGATCACACTCGTCCCCGTGCTGATGATCCTGCTGATCCGCGGGAAGCTGCGGCCGGAGGCTGCGAACCCCGTATCACGTTTCACCCAGGCACTGTATCTGCCTGTGCTGCGCCTTTGCTTGAAGTACCGCAAGACCACGCTCCTGCTGAACCTTGCGTTCCTTGCCGTCACGCTTCCATTGTCAATGCGGCTTGGCAGTCAGTTCATGCCGCCACTGTTTGAAGGCTCTTCGTTGTACATGCCGACCGCGCTGCCCGGCATTGGAGTTACCCAAGGCACCCAACTACTGCAGGAGCAAGACCGCATTCTGCGCTTGTTTCCCGAGGTTGAAACAGTCTTCGGTGTCGTCGGCCGCTCTGATAGCGCAACCGATAACGCGCCCCTCGATATGTACGACACCACGGTCATGCTCAAGCCCCGCGAACAGTGGCGGCCAGGGATGACCTACGAAAAGCTGATCCAGCAGATGGATCAGAAGCTGCAATTCCCCGGATTGTCGAACACGTGGACCATGCCGGTGGAGAACCGCCTCGACATGTCACTGACCGGCATCAAGACCCCAGTCGGAATGAAAATCCAGGGACCGAGCGTCGAGGGTATCCAACAGGTCGGCTCGCGCATCGAGAAGCTACTTTCGGGACAACCACATGTCCGTGCCGTTTTTGCCGAGCGCGTCTCCCAGGGTTTCTACATCAACGTCGCTGTTAACCGTCCGGAGGCTGCTCGCTACGGACTCACCGTCGAAGACGTGCAACGCGCTGTCGAGTCTGGCATCGGTGGCCAAAACATTGCACAGAACGTCGAAGGACGTGAACGGTACCCGATCAATGTGCGCTATGAGCGAGATTTCCGCGACAACGTCGAGCAGCTTGCGCGGGTGCTCATCGCCACGCCCACTGGCGCGCAGATTCCGATCGAACAAGTAGCCACAATTTCATTCTCGCACGGTCCGGCGATGATTCGCGACGAAGACGGCGCGCTCACCGGTTACGTCTACATCGACCTCGACACTCGGGATTACGGCGGTTTCGTCAATGCTGCGAATTCGCTTCTGCATGACAGGCTGAAGCTGCCCGCTGGCTACACCTATCAGTGGTCGGGCGAGCACGAGTTCGAGCTGCGTGCACGTGCGCGGCTGAAGATCATCGTGCCGGTTGTTTTCTTTGTCATCTTCATGCTGCTCTACATGGTCTTCCGCTCCGTTACCGAAGCACTTGTGCTGATTTTCCCCACGGTTTACGCCATCAGCGGCGGCCTGCTGCTGCAGTGGTTGCTGGGTTACAACTTCAGTGTTGCCGTCTGGGTTGGCTACATCGCCTTGTTTGGCATCGCGGTCGAAACCGGCGTGGTGATGGTCGTGTATCTGCACGAGGCGCTGGAGCGGCGCCTTTCTCGTGGACAGAAGCTGACCGATCAGGACATCGAATCAGCCGCCATCGAGGGGGCGGTACAACGCCTGCGGCCGAAGCTGATGACGGTCACGGCTGTACTCGGCAGTCTCGTCCCGATTCTTTGGGAGACTGGGGTTGGCTCCGATGTGATGAAGCCCATTGCGGCGCCCATCGTGGGTGGCATGATCACGTCCACTATTCACGTGTTGATTCTCGTACCCGTGTTTTTCGTGCTGATGAAAGAACGGGCATTGAAGCGCGGCACGCTAGCTGTTGAGAAAAAAGAACTCGAAGCTTAGGAACCAAACAAAGGAGAAACTCAATGATGAAACGAAACCGCATGTTCACCGCATTTGCACTCGCCGCTGTGGTAGCTCTCACCCTTTTGGTTGAAGCGCAGACTGCCGTTAAACAGACATTAACCGGAGTGGTCACCGACTCGATGTGCGGAGCCAAGCACATGATTGCAGGCAAGACGGACGCCGAATGCACGCGGATTTGCGTCAAGCAGGGCATGCAGTACGCGCTTCTTGTCGGCGACAAGCTCTACACACTACAAGGAGACACCGCCGCGATCGACAAATATGCCGGTCAGCGCGCCACGGTCACCGGCACGGTCGATGGCAACACTGTGAAAGTTGACATGATTAAATCGGCGGCGGCAAAGACGACTTAGATGAGGCACCAACTTGAGAATTCCCGTTTGTCGACGGCGGCAGGTGTTTACCTGCCGCAGGGCCTCACTCGCCTTGAGCAAAAGGGCGCAGAAGCGCACAGCTATGGCATTTTTCAGGGCTGCATGGACCTCATTGATCGCTACCTCGCGTGCAATCGCGTTTGCGGTCCGCTCGTTGTCACCGGTAAGCATGACCACTTTGCGTATGCCGGGCGAGTCTCCTGGGGGCGAATCTCCAGGGCGCCAGAATCTGAGCAGGGGAATCGGTCCAAACGAGTCAATACCGGGGGGTAATTCCCGGGGTGCGGGCGAGCCACCCCAGAGTGAGCGAGAACTCCTTGCCATCGCCGCTGCGGTCGAACAATGCCGCGAGCACTCGCTGGCGCGAGCGGTTGTTACCTACGCCTCCACCCACAACATCGATTCGGTTACCGGCAAGCGCCTTCCGGGCTCTGCCGGGGAGCGACGCGGTTGCGGAAGTGAACGGCTCAGTTGTGCACATCGGCAGTCCACAGTCGTTCCGCGAGCGTGTTCCGGAGGCGGACCGCTTCGAGGATCAAGTCTCCAATTTGCAATCCGCAGGCAAGACCGTTCTCGTCATAGGAAGCGAAAGCGCGGCATGGGGCATCATCGCGGTTCGCGATCAGGTTCGGCCCAATGCCCGCGCCGCTGTGATCGCGCAGACCCGAACCGCTGACCTCTGCTATGCCATCTCTTCTCAGAAACGCAACTGATTGATTTACAAGGCCCTGGTCGCTACCAAAGGCCCTGTAAGCGGTGTTAGTTCAAGTCATTGTTCCCTTATCGTTCCTTTATCCTCGACTTGTTCCCACGCTGAGCTGTCCCATCCGAGTACGAGTCGGTTTGACGAAGATGGAGCAAGCGCAGCCAACCATCCAAGTTCTCACCTCTGTCTGTATGCATGGACACCTTTGGGCTATGGGGAAGCTAATTAACTGATTCTAAAAGAATTGAAGTGGAGTAAATTCTGCGTTTCCATCCTGCTACGTCAACTGAAGCACCCTGAAAGCATTCTGCCCCGAGAAGCATCTGCACCCGGTGGCTCCAGAAGAACTGCGCCGGAAATCACATGACTGGTCAAGATTGTCTGCATTTGCGTGGCTTGTATGCTTCGCCTAAGCGGAATATGATTTGCTCGGTTACTCCCTCACAACTCTGATAGGCGCCGGGAATGCGCCATCACCGGACTACGATATGAACGGTGTTGCGTTCCGTGAGCTGAACCCATTGCGCATGTTGACCCTCTGCAACCGCAGCGAGTTCACCTTCTTAAAGAACACCTGGCGGCTGTTGCTCAGATGGCCGAGGAGATGTCCTCAGAGTTTGGCGCTGCCGATTGGGGCAGGCTGGCCGGTCGTTGGCAAGCATAGACGGAAGACACCTGTTGGCCACAGTGCCTGCTGGAGGGATCGGGTCTACTTCGATTTGTCCGCAACCCTCCGTCCTTGCCTTCGTGCAATCGGATCAACAAGGCATGTGGGGCCGCAATTGTCCTCAATGTGAGAAGTACTTCCGAACAGACCAGATCATGGGAGATACCTCGTGTCCTTATTGCTCTGAGATCGCGCCAGGACGGGACACGCTGCTGCGCGAAAATCCGACCTGCTATCCGGTTCAGAATGGAAGAGAGATAGATTGTGGAGATCCCGGCGGTCACCGTGAATGTCGCGTTGCCAGTACCGCAGCCTGCTGAGAAGGACTAACGAAGACTGAGGAGAGTAGCGTGACCACCGAACCATAGTGAACGGCTGCTGTCTCGGCAGCGGTGTGCAAGTTGTTGTGTCTGGTTAGGCGACGATACACCCAGAACTTCATCTTTCGCCTCCAACGCCTTGATTGGCCCCACTGACCTTATAGGCTATTTGCAGGCCAAATCCGATTCGCCAACTGTGTTTTAGATTCGCGGGATACTTTCGCGCCAACTGGGCGAGGCTGATGACCAGCCCCTCGATCCTAACGACCGCAAGCCTCTGCGCCCAAGCCCAGGCGGAGTACGCCAAGCTGCGATAGTCCAGGAGAAACCATCTTCTACCCTGCCTTGGTGATCAATTTGCGCAAGGCAATCCGGTCCGGGTTGAGCAACTCACCGATACGGCCTGCGTTGACGCTGGCGACAATGACGAGCCCGGCCTCATTACCGACGTTGCTAAAGATCCCCAACCTCTGCATTTTCTCGGCTTGGTGCTGGTTGTCGTCGGTTGGACTCAAGTAATGTACCCAACCCGCCTTGTAGCGGTGGAGCAGGAAGAGGTGTGCCAGAGTCATCATCCGCTTCTTTCGCAGGGAAGGATCGAAGGTGTTCATATCACGTATCGAAAGGATTTTATGACCATGTCGATCCTGAACTTCGGCGAAGACGACGTTGCCTACCCGGTCCTTTGAATCGTTCCACAAGTTGAGTTCCAGAAAGTCCGAACCTGCCGCGACTGGACGCAACTGCGCACGGAACAAGGGCGGCAAACCGTTATGCTCCGCCCAAATTTGCAGCCAATCTTCCAGGACTCTGGGAGGAACTTCGGTCTGCACCAGGTGCTGGTGCTGGGTCGACCCCTTGCCCATGGCCTTGGTGGTTGCGGTGCGCCCGGAGGCGGCCATCAGCGCGGCATCCAGACGTGGACCGCCGACCAGTGTCTGCGGGGTCTGGTAAGGCGATCCGAGCAGCCTAAACTTCCTCTGCAAACGGGCCAGCGACAACATACCTTCCTGCTGCAGCGCCGTAGCGAATTCCTCGGCGGCGAGGCCATCGATCTGGTGTCCGCCATAGGTAATGAAGTTGAATACGAAGCCTAGCTTGCCCAGTTCTTCGGGAAACCGTTTCATCTCCTCGTCGCTCATGCCGGTGGTGTCCCAGTTGAACGAAGGTGACAAGTTATAGGCGAGCATCTTGTCGGAAAATTCAGCGTGAATCGCGTCCGCGAACGCTTTAGCCTCCTCAAGATTCGCTGTGGCGGTTTCCATCCACAAAATGTCTGCAAACGGCGCGACAGCGAGAGACTTGGCGATGGCATAATCCAGACCTCCCTGGACTTGGTAGTAACCCTCAGGCGTCTTGGCAAGCTCGCAGTCCCAGGTTACGTCGATTTCCAGCAACCTCGCTTTTTCGCGGGCGGCATACCACGACGCCCGCTTGGAGAGGGCAAGCCATTCATTAGTCCCCAAGCCAAATGACTCACCTTGGCTGACACGGAACGCAATGACATCAGCAACGGCCTGTCGGTAGGTCTTGAGGCCTGCCGCTTCCTGCCATGCATCCAGAAAACGCGGGATGACCTTGTCGAGCATGCTATCTACAAGCCCATCTGAACTCTGCTTGTACGCTCTGGCGTGCTCCTCAATCAGCGGCAGCAGTCCGGTGGTCTCAAGCCATGCAGTGGCGGCGGCGTATTCGGAGTCCGACATGGCGAACATCATGTGGCCCCTTACCTCATCGACTCCGGCTTCATAGAACTTTCTCTGGAGAGTGAGGAATACGGCCTTGTAGCTCGGCACTCCCAGGTTGGTGACGCCCAGGATGAAGGGCTGGTCGCGCTCATCCGCACATCCCTCCAGGAGGTTCGCCGCTTCGGCGTCGGTGCGCGCCACGATAATTCCGGGCACCCTCATTATGTCAAGTTGGAATCGCGCAGCATTGAGGCGCTGGATCTGTTCGTTCTCCGACACGAGCACCTTGCCGCCCTGATGGCCGCACTTCTTTACGCCCGGCTTCTGGTCCTCGATGTGGTACCCTGGCACGCCGACTTCCACGAATCGGCGGATCAGATTCCTGACGTGAGCGTCTCCTCCGTGGCCGGTATCGGCGTCCGCGATAATGAACGGCCGATAATCGACTTCGGGGGTGGTTTCCCGCTGTTCTGGTTTCATGCGGGAACGAAGAAACAACTGATTCTTGTCGGCGGTGAGCAAAGCGCGCACGATCGACGCAGCTTCGTCTGGAACCTGACTGAGCGGGTAGCTGGCGAGGTCAGCGCCGGGATCTTCGGTGACGTTTCCCTTGGCTGAAGTCGCCCAACCGCCCAGGTAGATGCCTTCGATTCCAAGTCGTTTGATGGTTACGGCCTGTCCGGGTGAGTAGGGACCGAAGGTCGTGATCGACTTGCCGGCCTGAAACAGCTCTCTGAGCCGGGCAAAAAAGCCCTCAGCGGCTGCGCGCGCCACTGCGTAGTCGGCGGCAATGGTGCCTCTTTGTTCAGCCACTTGACGAGGTGAGTACAGACGAATAATCCCCTTGAATCGCGGGTTCGCAAACCATTCACTAACCTCTCGCATTTCGTCTTCGAATGAACTCATAATTGGCTCCCACCGCTCCCAATTAGGCTGGTGTCACTCAGCCGATTAATCCTGCCGCAATCTACGACGAGAATGGTACCCCCGCGAAACAATATCAGCAAAAGATCGCGTGTACCTGGATTCGATTCGGCGCCTACAGAGTTGCCTTGCTTGGCATGCGGACTACTTGAAACGCCGTTATCAGGAAGGTTGTTGCAACGCCGCACAACTCTGGCCCGAACTCCGCGCCAAAGACTTCGTGCAGCGACGGTATCATTCGGCAATGGAATCGGCACTTGAGTATGGCGCGAGATCATTTCGCTCAGTTGCCAGCAGCCCCGCGAACTAACCGGGCTTCGCACCGACAGACGGCGTGGCTTTTGTTGCAGCAACCGATAGAAGCTCGAACGTGATCTGGAAGGGCTCTGCCGTCGTAGTCGGAGATTGTTGCCAGTGCCGCGATCGCACGTGAGTTTTTCCGGATGCTTCGCAGGCGCGACGGACAAGCCTGGACGCAACGGTTGCAATCGGCGAAGAACGCAGCGCTGTCCGTTGGCCATCCCGACAGCCTCGATCGCCGTCATACTTGGTTTCGGCGAAGGGATAGTCATGAGCAAGGACACGGAGTCGTCGCGGAACTCGTCATTAGTGCTTCCCCCGAAAAGGAGATTCCAGTGAAGATGCGCCCCGATTCTCCAATGAGCACACCCAGCCCAGAGCAACTCAATGTCGCCCTCTTCCTTCTCCGCATTGCGAGCGCCTTAGTTTTTCTGTACCACGGCAGTGCCATTCTCTTCGGCGCCTTCGGCGGTCCTGGCCCGGAGCGCACCGCCGCCTTCATCCACGCACCAGCCTTGATCGGCTATCTGGTGGGACTGGCGCAGTTCGCTGGCGGCCTCGCGATTTTGACCGGGGTGCTGTTTCGGCTCGGCGCGGCGTGCATTGTGATTGTCATGCTGGGAGCAATATTCTTGGTACACCTGCCGCATGGCTTTAACGTCGCCAACAACGGCGTTGAATACGCCTTGACGCAATTGCTGATTGCAGTAGCACTCCTCATCGCCGGGCCGGGCGCTTACTCCTTGGCGCCCTGGCTCCCCAGCTGGCTTCGGAAGTTGTAATTAGACCCTGTTGTTTGTGGAAGATCAGCCGCCATTGCGCGAGCTGCTCCGAACCCCAAACACGCAGGTGATCATAAGTCTGGCACACCAACAATGCCCTCATCCACAACGGCTCTCTCCCAGATGCACAGTCTTCCTTCAGAAGCCCTTCACTTCCGACGCGATGCTGCGCCTTATCTGTGAAGTGCTCGATAAATCCGTCGGGGCCGGGGGTGGCAAGCGCCACGCCGTATAGAAGGCACTCACCTATAGTATTGATCAACTACCCTGCTGTGGTGTGCACTCTAGAGGTGAGGACTCGCTTTGCGCCCAGAGCAGTTCAAGCTCAAACAATCAGACCACTATCCAGGGTGCGTTGGCGGGTCTGATGGAAACTACACATTGACCGACAAGTCAGGCGCCACCCATCAGCTCACGGGAAAGACGGTCAGCCGGCACGACCACATTGGTCACGAAGTGCAGGTGGCAGGAATGAGCACTCCCGCGAGCGCAAGCTCCGGCGGAATGAGTAGAAACCAGACCAGCTCGATGAGCGGTTCTGGCTGGATCAGCCTGCTCGAGCTGGGGTTTTTTGCACAGAAACACACGCTAGAGTCACGGGATCGTTCTCGTGCAACCGGTGTGGCATCGCGGTATCCGCAAGGCCACTCTAAACATTCGTACTCCTTGGTAGTTGATGCGGCTTCTCACGCGAGCCGCTGGTGGTGTGACGATGGAGGCTTTCTCGCACGACGTGCTCCTAATAGGTGGCGGCGCTGCGGGGTTGAGCGCGGCTATCGCTGCCGCAGAGTTCAACCCCACACTTGATATCGCAGTCATCTCCAAGGTCTATCCGATGCGCAGCCATACAGTGTCTGCGGAGGGCGGCGCGGCAGGTGTAATCAAGCCGGATGACAGCTTGGATGAGCACGCGTATGACACCATCTCCGGCGGCGACTGGCTGTGTGATCAGGATGCGGTGGAAGCATTTGTATGCGAGGCTCCTGAGGAGCTGTTGCGATTGGAGCGATGGGGTTGCCCATGGAGCCGCGAACCGGATGGTCACATCGCGGTGCGCGCTTTCGGCGGCATGAAGAAGAAACGCACGTGGTTTGCGGCAGACAAAACCGGCTTCCACATGCTGCATACGCTGTTCCAGACATCGCTGAAATACGAGCCCGTTACGCGATACGACGAGTGGTTCACCACAAAGCTACTGGTGGATGACGGCCGACTGCAGGGCGCAGTCGCGATAGAGATAATGTCCGGCAGGGTCGAGGCAATCACAGCGAAGGCCGTGATTCTATGTACCGGTGGCTGCGGCCGCGTGTTTCCGTTTACCACGAACGCCAACATCTGCAACGGAGACGGAATGGCTTTGGCGTATCGCGCGGGTGCTCCACTGAAGGACATGGAGTTTGTCCAATACCATCCGACGGGGCTCCCGTTCACGGGCATACTCATCACCGAGGCGGCGCGTTCTGAAGGTGGGTATCTGGTGAACAAGGACGGCTATCGATACCTGCAGGACTACGATCTCGGGAAGCCGCAGGCAAAGCCAGTACTGCGCTCCATGGAATTGGGGCCTCGTGACCGTCTTTCTCAGGCTTTTGTGAAGGAAGACCAGAAGGGGCGGACGACTCAGACGCCATACGGACCAATTGTGCATCTCGACCTTCGCCATCTTGGTGAAAAGTTGATAAACGCCAAGCTGCCATTCGTGCGCGAGCTTTGCCTGAAGTACGAGAATGTTGATCCTGTGAAGGAACTAATTCCGGTACGCCCAGTCATGCATTACATGATGGGCGGCGTGAGCACTGACATCAACGGTGCGACGCCGCTTGCTGGTTTGTACGCCGCGGGTGAGGTTGCGTGCGTGAGCATCAATGGCGCGAATCGCTTGGGTTCGAACTCCTTGCCGGAGTGCCTAGTCTTTGGGGTCCGTGCCGGTAGGGCGGCAGCAGCGTTTGCATTAGAAGAGAAGGTGCCGTGTGAGAGAGTCGCCACCACCCAGGCGAACGACGAGAGAAAGAGGCTGGAGGTGTTCCTGAACAATAAAGCTGGAGGCCGGGAACGTGTTTCCACCATCCGCGAAGAGATGCAGAAAACGGTCGAGCAAAGTGCCGGAATCTATCGCGAAGGTTCTGGACTGGAGGGTGCGGCTGTTAAGTTGCGTGAGTTGCAGGAGCGCCAGCAGCGCATCACACTGGATGATCGCAGCCATTCTTTCAACACTGAACTGACGGCGGCGCTCGAACTGAGTTCGATGCTCGATGTGGCGGAAACAATTGTGCAATGCGCGTTGCATCGCACGGAATCGCGAGGCGCGCACCAGCGCACGGATTTCCCGCAACGCGACGACGTGAACTTTCTTGCCCACTCGCTGGTCTACCGGAACGCAGACGGAACGTTGCGAGTGGAGTACTTGCCGGTGAAGATTACGCGCTGGCCACCGGGAAAGCGCGTGTATGGCGAACAGTTGCAGGAGCCGGCGCCGGAACCAACGCAAAACACTGCGTTAAAGCGAGCGAGTTGAGCGATGGACAAGATTGTTTTAGAGATAGAACGTTACTCGCCGGAGAAAGACCGAAAGCCGCACATTGAGACCTATGAAGTGCCGGTGCGTAAAGAGTGGGTGGTGCTGGATGCGCTGAACTACATCAAGGATAAGCTTGACGGCTCACTGAGCTACCGTTGGTCATGCCGCATGGGCATCTGCGGCAGCTGCGGCATGATGGTGAACGGTGAGCCGAAGCTTACGTGCGCGACGTTCCTTACCGACTACGCCCGAGGCGGAAGCAGAGTAAGGATTCAGCCGCTTCGATATTTTCCAGTGATACGTGACTTGGTGACCGAGATCAGCGACTTCATGATGAAGCTGAAGAAGGTAAAGCCCTGGCTGATCCGAGAGAACGGCGCACAACCCGAGCGCGAGTTTCTGCAGACCCCTGAGCAGTTGGACGACTACAAGCAATTCAGCATGTGCATCAACTGCACGCTTTGCTACGCGGCGTGTCCGGTGGTGGGGCTGGACAAAGATTTTGTGGGACCGGCTGCAATCGCTCTCGCGCAGCGGTATAACAAGGACTCACGTGACCAGGGCTCTGCCCGGCGTGGGGCAATTCTTGAACACCCAGAGGGGATTTGGGGCTGCACTTTTGTTGGTGAATGTACACGGGTCTGTCCCAAACACGTCGATCCTGCCGGAGCGGTCCAGCAGTACAAACTAGAGGCTTCGGTGAACTGGCTGAAGTCTTTCGTTCTTCCCTGGGGACAGAAACATGAGAGCAAGGGACATGAAGACACAGGCACCTAAGATCGCGCCGCAATACACGCTCTACCATCCGCGATGGTACCGGGAGCGTGTGTCCACGTATTGGTGGCTTCAGCAGAAGGGGTATTTGAAGTTCGTTCTGCGCGAAATAAGCAGTGTCTTCGTAGCCGTGTTCGTGGTCGTTACGCTCTTCCAGTTGAATGCGTTGCGTCAGGGACCGGACGCATACGAGCACTTCCAGCATTGGTTGCGAACTCCAGTCGCATTGAGCATCAACATCATCAGTCTCTGTTTTGTGGTTTTCCACACCATCACATGGTTTAACGTTGCGCCACAGGCGATTCCTCCCATCAAGTTAAGGGGGAGAAAGCTGCCGGCAGCGCTAATCGCCACGTCGAATTTTGCCGCGTGGTTAGTGGTATCAGGTGTGATCGCCTGGCTTGTTCTGAGGTGAGGAAATGGCGCGAGAATCAAACGAGGCTTTCTATTGGACTTTATTCAGCGCGGGTGGCGTAGTCGCCGCGTTGTTCATTCCTGCATATCTTCTGCTGTTCTATATCTCGATACCCCTGGGATGGGTGCGGGTGCCGAGTTATGACCATTTGTTTCACTTAGCCAGTATGCCGATTGTGCGGATGTTTTTGTTCCTGTTGTGTTCGCTTTCGCTGTTTCACTGGGCGCATCGTTTTCGTTACACCCTCTATGACGGCCTGCAGATGAAGCACTTGAATGAGGTCATTTTCACTCTGTGTTACGGAGGTGCTGTCCTGGGGACGGTCGTTGCCGCGTATCTTGTATGGAACTTCGTTTGATGGGTAATTGGTGAGAAGAGTCGTGGAGTTGTCAAAAAGGGTCGCAAACTCTGCAAGGAGGAACCGTGAAACTCACATTGAAAAGAATCTCGACGAGCGGGATTGACGAGGCAATCTCGAAGGCTCAGGTATATCGTTACCTGAATGAACCGGAAGAGTCCGAGTCCATCTGTCATGACATTCTTGCGGTGGACCCGGAGAATCAGATGGCTCTCCGCACACTTGGGCTGGCGATCACCGACCAGTTCAGCGGGAACGCCACTGAGCGCTTTGGCGAAGCGGAAAGCTACTTCCAGCGGCTTAGTGACGCCTATGAGCACCACTACTACATGGGCCTGCTGCACGAAAGGCGCGCGAAGGCCCGCGGACGCCTCGGTCATCCGCAGCATATTCTGGCAGACATGTTCCAGGACGCAATGCGCCACTTTGAAGAGGCGGAGAGGCTACGTCTGCCCGGGAATGATGATGCGATTTTGCGCTGGAACCGCTGTGCGAGACTGCTGGAGAAACTATCAGTTCGCGATGAAGAGGAACGAGAGCTGCTTTTCGAAGCGCATGACAGTGCCCCCGAAAGCAAGCTGCGTCGAACCAGTTAGCTGCCCGTGATCGCGCTCGACAGAACAAATCGCCAAACGCAATCGCGTCTACATGCTCACCGGCAGCGCCGTGCAACGGATCCAGTAGCGCCGCTGTATGAGCGGTGTTGGCCGCCGTCACCACTGCCGAGTGAGTAGTCTTCGTCTTACTATCTACGCCCACGTGCACCTTCTCAAGGAACTACCTGCTCTATCTCTTCCAGAAATGCCGCATGCCTCGTTTTCTTGCTGTAGCGCTCAAACCCAGTCGTCATCGCCAGTGTCCGCTGTCTCATCGCGCAGCGTGCGCCCGGGTAGTAATACTGGACCTAGAATCCAATCTAGGCGCCACTCGGCATTTCTATCGCAGTCGATTCGGGGAATTCGAACCACCAATCCTGTTTCACCCAGAGCCGGAAACCACTCAGGAAGAGTGTTAGCGTAAAGGGGGTTCGTTTTGTGGCTATTTGGGTTCTTTCCCTGCAGTTCTGATCCTGAATTTCGGGCCAGGACGGTTTGCACTGGACACATTGATTGCGCGCCGGCATTCAACAAAGGCTACTGAGCAGGACCACTCCTTCCATCGGACTCAAGCGGATGCGGCCTGATCGTCGAAGATCAAAATCCTGCTTTGCACAACGAATCTTTCGTGAGGTGCACCCAATGGTGAGTGTGCTACGGTAACGTGCACACCAAACGAAAGAATGCGGAGCAACACGATGAGCACGATGCGAAAGGAACGCGACAGCCTTGGTGAAATTGAGGTTCCTGCCGACAAGCTTTGGGGTGCGCAGACACAACGATCGATTGAGTACTTCAGAGGCAGCGACCTGATTCCGCGCGAGATGATTGCTGCGTATGCCATCCTAAAAAAAGCTTCTGCAAAGGCAAACCGCGACGGCAAGCGCTTGAGCGACGAGGCACACAGATTGATCGCTAAAGCCTACTTGGGGCGAAGCTGCCGACCAACCGCCCGGGACTCGAAGGAAAGCGCTGACAGAACGTCTGATTGTGTGACTCGGCCTGTTCACAACAGTTGAGACCTTTTAGTCTCACGCTTGCCCCTGGTGACCGAGCCATTGCTTCAAGCGCCAATCAGTTTTGCGGTCGTTTCGCCCCGCTCCATTCAAGATACGATTTCCAATCGCTCTGCCCAGGCATTCGCATCTGAAACTTGCCCGACATGGTAGCACCCTTCAGCTCATAAAGGAGCCGGAACTGAGGCCCTGGCTGCGAACTGTCTGAAAGAAACAACGCAGTCGTAGCGTCTGGAGTTGAAACATCGTAATGAATGACGTGGCCCTCGTTGTCAAAGTAGACCGCCTTCAGTGGCTGCCCGGGCACGTCTTGAAATACATAAAGCAGGTCACCATGATCGCAGTCGAAGGTTGCTGGCCCTTTGCACCCTGCGCCGTTTGTGCTGTGACGCGCGAGGATGTGGTTCCCTAGCTCAGTTCTGAATGTGTAGGTGCCCATCGCAACAACGCCTGCGCTACCTGTGGCTTTTGCCTCCCAAGTTCCTTCCAGAAATGTGAGCGCTTTCCAAGGGTCCGTCCCTGATGGGGGCACACTTTGTGCAGCAACGGGGAGAGTAAGAAGCAAGGGAAGAGCGAGAGCCATCATTTTCATCTGCTTTGTCCTTTCATTTGTGCGGCAAATCCGCGGAGGCGATGTTCGATTTCTTCCTGCGTTAGCACTTCCTTGACCGTTGAGAGCGCCCAAACATGCCCGAAGGGGTCGCGCACCCAACCGTACCGGTCGCCCCAAAACATATCGGTTGGAGGCAATGCGGGGACAGCTCCATGATCGACAGCACGCTTGAAGGCCGAGTCCACATCCGGAACTCCGATCTGAAAAACGCATGTCGAGCCGGACAGGGTTTCCGGTGAAGCAAGTAGAACGCCTTCCGCCTTTTCATGCCGCTGAGCAGGTTCTTCCGTCGAAAGCTGCACAAGCGAGTTCCACATTTTGACGTGGATATGTTCGCCTGCCCCGCTCGGCGACGGCGAACGATAAAGAATCTCTGTTGAAAATGCCTGTATATAGAACGCAAGGGCCTCTGCGGCGTCTCGAACAACGAGGTGAGGCACAATTACGCCCGGTGTCGGTACGGAACCTTTAACGGCCATTGCGCGGTCTCCTTTTACCCTTCGGCTCCGGGCTGAGCGGCACCAAGCTCCAGCCGTGGCCCGATGGGTCGATCAAAGTCCGATACTTCTCTGACCACTCCACGACGTATCTCAGAGGGCGGGGTGTCAGATGATAGCGTTGCTCGAGACCAACCCGGTCAGATGCAACAAGATCAGCGTCTTTGAGTTCTCGCAGGTGTTGCGAGATCGCAGATTGCGACATCTCGAACTCAGAGGTCAGCTCTTTGACTGAGCGAGGCGAGCTGGCAAGCAGTGAAATGATGCCTCTCCGCGTGGGATGAGCGATCGCCTTAAAAACAGAGTTCACAGACGCCATAAGAAAATCCTTATGAAGATAGTACATAAGGAATACCTTATGAGCAAGGGTCTCTGTCTCAGTGACGTACGTCAATGGACAGAAATCCGCTTCGAACATCACATCGTGGTTTCCCCGATTCGGAGAACACCGGCCCCGCTAATGATTTCCGGTTTCCACTTTGTGATGTACCGTGAAGCACAAAGTGGGCGCGCTAACGAACCCTGATCCGCTCACGCTGCCGATTAAATGGGGATATCTGCGTTCTCAGGCTCCTGCTGTTTTCCTGACGAACGAACTGCAGACATGATCAGTTCTGCGCAGGCGTCAAGTCCAATCTTTCTGTTCAAACACAGGTGATACAGTTGCCGATCCGTTGAGTCACGGCCAAAGTAGTCTCGTGCGTAGCGTATCCGCGTAGCGTCTATATGGTGCAGCAATGCCTGCAAGTCGCGCTCACGCGGGTGCCGATGCTTCATGCGTTCCAGTTTTTCCTCGAGCGGGGCATAGACCATCGTATGCAGTGCTCGCGGCTCATCGTGCAGCACGCATTGCGAGCTTCTTCCCACGATCACGCAATTTCCGACCTTTGCGGCTTCTTCGATAACTTGAGCGGTGAACTTCTGCAGGGCATCGCGATCTACTTCCGTGTCCTCAACACCTCCCAGATAAACCTGTGGACCTCCGTAACGGAAGCCTCTCAGCAGGCGCTCCCACCATGCAGTGGATGTCCCGTCCGCCTCTTCTGCCCACGCAATGTCGACTTTTCCCATTGCGGCCACTCGTTCGATGACCTTACGGTCCAGCAGCTCCCATCCCAACATTCTTGCCAGCCGTCGCCCAATCTCCAACCCGCCGCTGCCGTACTCTCTTGTGATCGTGACAACGTTGAACATACCTACCTCATTCTAGCGGACTGTACCGTTCCGCTCGTCGCATTGGCTGAGAGCTGCCCTAATAAAACCGAGTAGGGAGTCGGCCTCTTCGCTTGGCCTGACGTCGCTTTGTCCGAGTATTCTCCGCTGAATCAAGCCGCGCGTCATATCCGCAATCAGCTATGCTATTTTTCCGGTTGCTTCAATGATCCCTAATCCTGCAATTCACCGCACTCCTAAGTTATTCCCCGGCATTGAATCTGTAGCTCTCTAAAAAGACTGAGCGTATTCCGAATGTGCTTTGGGCAAGGATCGCGGTGCTTTGTTTGCGGGAACCTAGCTCTAGACTCCTTTGGGACCACAGGAATCGCTGCACCTTCCAAGAATCTGGCTAGATCACGCAACCCTTGCTCCATGAGCGTGTGTGCGTCGTCAGCCATATTGGATGAGCCGGAGCATTCAATTGTGCGTGGCCACGTAACTGCCGTCAAAAAGACACTGCCGGCAGTTGAAGCGGCGCTCTGAATCTGCTCGCTGACGGCTCGGTCTCTCTCGATGTCCTCTTCGAGTTCATAGGGAACAACTTCTGCAAGTGCGTACAAAGATCCTAAAAAGTTCGTCGGCTTCCTCGCGTAAAGCTGGGATCCTGTCGTAGCGTGCCATGCGGAGATCAGAGATTAGATCGGCCTCAATGGTCAGTAGCCGGGCTAAGCCGTGGCGCATCTTGTCGACGGCTCGCTCGGGATGAAGTTGATGAAAAATCATCCACATCACGATAAGCGCCACCAGGATGCCAATAAATCTGTCACGGGCTGGGGTTGGGGGCTGAAAATCCCTCAAAGGCCGTGAGATAGAAAGCGAACACAATCTGCAACCCGACATAACTGAAGTGGGCACTACGCGCGAACCACGCCCCGATAAAGGAAACGCAACCAACTGCGAGTAGTAATGGAATGGCCGTATCAGCGTAGGGAAAGACGAAAACAATGCAACCGATCCCAAAGATGAGGCCGCCGATCGCCGCACCCACGATGCGAAACAACATTTTTTGATTAGTGGCGCCCGTAGTGGTCAATCCAGCAACAAGCACAGTGATTACCGCAGTCGAAATCCCAGGCCAGGCAAGCGCGTTATAGGTCACGTAGCAGATGGTGGCACACAGACTGAGCTTGATGGCATAGACCAGGTAGGCTGGATTGGTCCATGCATCCTGCCGCAGCCACGAATCGCTGTGCGGGCGCGACGCTTGTAATCCTTCATGTGCCAACACGTGATCCGCATGAGAGGTGGCGCCAATGTTGTACAACGATTGTTCTATCTATCTGTCCGAGCGTGCCAGTTGTTGCATCCGGCACTCTTCCCAGCAATGGCTCAATGTCATCGATCCGTCCTTTGCGCACGGCGGCCAGCGCCGCTGCCAAGTTGCGGAATCGTACTTGGTCGCGATTGCTTTGATCAGCGTGGATCTGGCGGCCAAACGCGGCACCCAGATCCGTCAATCGAGCGATGGCAGGGATCAAGGCAGGTGAAATGGCACCGGCCGAGTGCGCGTGCGCTTTGCGCAACATCTCTGGAGTGAACGGCGCTTATCGATACCGATCCCAAGGTTAATGCCCATAGTCATTATGGAGTGACCGGTTCGATGCGCTGGTCGTGGGTTAGGCTGTGTTTGTATGAGGAACTACAGTCAAGAGCCATAAGCGGAAGGAACCGATCATGAAAGAAAAGCTACGATTTTTG
>Ga0137385_10000833_pt1 | contig 25553 bp, 19 predicted proteins | sample SagtaG_FD_104921 | JGI IMG/M metagenome (GOLD analysis project Ga0137385, IMG submission 104921) | Vadose zone soil microbial communities from Sagehorn Ranch, Mendocino, California, USA - Sage2_R_80_16 metaG | ecosystem: Environmental > Terrestrial > Soil > Vadose zone | place: USA: California... | reverse complement strand
GTATTACGGGCTGGATTTGGCATCAATTTGGCATCAACTGCTAACCAGTGGGCAAGGGCTGACGTGGGGGTTCAGCCCTGGTTCTTTTCCTAGGTTCGCCGTGGAGGGAGCTTCATAAATAATTGTTCCCACGCGCGGGAAGGATTATGATGATAGCGGAGGTGTCCCATGGAGAATGCTTTCGAGAATCTAACGACCGCCGAGGCCGCCATCGCCGCAGGCGTGACTGTCTCGGATGTGAATCGCGTGATCGATAGGAGGATCCTTCCCGGGCGGCTCTACTCCACAACCGAAATACGGACCGTTCGCAAGGAGGCGTGCCTCTTCATTGCCTTCTATTACGAGACTGCGGGGTGGCTGACTTCAGCCGCCCGGTTGAAGGCGATCCGGGACAGCTTTGTCCACGACCATTCCTGGCTCGAACTCAGGGAATGCAAGATCGAGGAGTCACGGTCAGTTTGGATCTCTTGGTCCCACATCTGGGAGGACGTGGATCGTCGATTCAGGGAACTCGAAGAGGCTCGGCATATGGTCGTAGAAGACCCGGAGATTCTGCAGGGAACGCCCGTCATTCGAGGCACCCGAATTCCGGTATATGACGTGGCTAGTTTGGTCGATTCCGAGACGACAATCGAGGAGCTTTCCGAACTCTATCCCCGACTCAACCGAGAACAGTTCGCGTTGGCTTCAATCTATGCGAAAGCGAACCCTCAACGAGGCCGCCCCAAGCAGAGACCCTTCCCTAAAGGAACACAGGTCTCCCTCTCGAAGTTCCGGCTTCGAGATGCCTCTCTTGGGGGGTGAGATTTGCAGAAAATCCTTATCGATGAGAACTTGAGCCCGTCTCTTGAATCGATGGCGCATGAGCGTGGCTTCCAGTGCTCCCATGTCAATCATCTGGGCATGACCGGACACAAGGATTGGGAACTCAAGACAACGATCCTTGAGGGCGACTGGACTTTCATCACAAACAACAGCATCGACTTCCGTGGTCCAGCTGATAGACCGGGATCATCGGGCAAATATGCGGATGTTCACCTTCATGCCGGGCTCGTCTGTATCGACGCGCCCGGTGGGCTCAGTCTGGCTATCCAGCGCCAACTTTTCGAGCTAATTCTGAACGACCTGGAGCGAAACGGGGACTTGACCAATCAGGTTCTTGAGGTCGTCCTCGACCGCAGTGGTAAAGTACAAGTCATTCGCCGGGAGATGCCTGAGAATTAGGGGTTCCCGTAGGTCCGCCACCTCGGCCTGGATACGTTGGAAACCACCAAGTTGCGACGAGAATCAATATCTTATCCACTGCGTCAGTCCGATTCAGCCACCGGGCTCCATGCCATGGAAATGTCGAAAACATAAGTTATCGACGGTAAAGTGCTCTAACGCTTCATGATGAATTCTTTCGATCATTCTGTGTGCGCAGTAGAAAGGTCGTCAGAATCAGGCGATGCTCCATGCTTTTATTCGAGGAGAGCGCCCAATTCGGCAAGCCTATCCAAGATTAAGCAGATGATGGTTCTCATTTCGTCAGCGAAGTCGTACTCCACATGAAGTACCGAGTGACTCATATCTCGCCGGACGACGATCCCCGCGGCTTCCAGTGATCGAAGGCTCGCTCTAAGGCCTTTCTTCGAAGCCAAGGGGAATAGTCGCGTGAGCTGACTGAGGCGTACGGGCTTAGATCGCATTGCGCATAAGACGTGCAGGGTCCAGCGACCCTGCACGGCGGCGATCACCCGCGAGATTCGGTCTATATTCTTCGTGCAGTTTAGCTCCACGTCAGCACGACTCCAAGGTTCACCGAAAGAAAAATGGTGTTATCGCTTCAAGACCGGCGAGTAAGGCGGCATTCGGGACGTCCCACTGCGGAGGCTAGGAGAGATGGAAAATACAGTGCGTGGACTTTGGCCTCTAGTGCGCCTCCGCCGCGGCGGCTGTCTCTTTTGCGCTGGGGCGCCGCATGATAAAGGGCAATGGAGTGAGCATTAGAACCACAGCCCCCATCACCCAAAATGAGTTCTTGAAAGCAAGGACACTCGCCTGCAAGTCTACTTGCGCGGAAAGTTGCGCGAGAGCCCGATGAGACGCCTCAGTGGCACTCATGCCCAACGACATGAAATTGTGCGTTAGACCGTTTAGCTCACGCACGAAGAAGGGGTTCCCTTTTCCGGTATGAGCGCTAAAATTCGTGCGCTGTATCTGACGCTGCCGGCTGATGAAGGTGCTCAAGAGGGATACTCCGATTGCCCCTCCTACGTTGCGAGTGAAGTTGCTGATTCCCGATACCTGGTTGAACTTCTCCCGCTTCACGCCAACATAATTCAGGGTGCTGATTGGGATGAAGATCAGAGGAATACCAATAACCTGGATGATCCGGTACGAGACTAGCGTTCCAAAGTCGATGCCGTAGTAAATCCCGGTAACATGGAAAAGCCCTACAGCCGTGACCACAAACCCGATTGCGATGATCAAACGGGGATCAAACCTTTGCGCCAGGATGCCCGCGACCGGCATCATCACCGCCAGCGCGATTCCCCCCGGCGACAGTGCAAGCCCCGTCAGAGCTGCCGTATATCCAAGGCTGTTTTGAAGTAGCAGCGGGAGCAGAATCGTGCTTCCATTGAGGACCATCCCCAGGACAAAGCTGAAGGACACAGCAGTGGCGAAATTGCGATTTCTCAAGAGCCGAAGATCCATGATGGGATCTTCATGCCGGAACTCGTTGATCACGAGCACAACAAGGGCTACGACGGAAATGGCAAGGCAAATCGAAATCACGTTTGAAGACAACCAATCATTCTGTTCGCCCTTGTCGAGAACGAATTGGAGGAGTCCAACGCCAACCACGATGAGTCCCATCCCGAGATAATCCACACGCTTGGTTGAGCGCTTGAGGTTCCTGAGATAGATGGGATCGTGAACGACTCTCTGCGTGAGAACAAGCGAGAGGATTCCGATCGGAACATTGATGAAGAAGATCCAGTGCCAGTTGTAATTGTCAGTGATCCATCCCCCGAGCGTCGGTCCAATCGCCGGGGCTACGACGATCGCCATGCCATACATCGCGAATGCCATGCCCCGTTGTTTCGCTGAAAACGTGTCTGCGAGAATCGCCTGCTCGGTCGGTCCAAGCCCGCCACCTCCGGCGCCCTGGAGGACGCGAAAGAAGATCAACATGGGAAGGCTCGTGGCAAAGCCGCACATCAGTGAACTTACTGTGAATATTGCAACAGACGCCATGTAAAAGCGCTTCCGCCCTATCACGTTCGACAACCATCCGCTCATCGGCAACACAATCGCCGTTGCAACCAGGTAGCTGGTAATCACCCACGTGCTCTCGTCGGGACTGGCACCCATCGACCCCGCCATGTGGGGCAGCGCGACATTGGCGATCGAGGAGTCGAGAACCTCCATGAATGTTGCCAAAGTCACGGTCATGGCGATGATCCACGGATTAATCGCCGGTCGAGTGGCAGGGACCGGCATTGCAAGTGCCATTGCATCTGCCATGACTACTCCACATAGACCTTTGGTTCAACTGACATCCCAGGGCGCAGGTTGTCGAGACCCTTCTGGCCAGGATTGAAGCGAATACGGACAGGCATTCGCTGGATTACTTTTACGTAATTGCCGGTAGCGTTCTCCGGAGGAAGCACACTGGTTCGCGAGCCGGTGATTGCCGGCATGCTTTCAACGGTTCCCGCAAAGTCCTGATGCATTGCATCCACGTGGATTTTGACGCGCTGATCGGGATGCATGCGCTTAAGCTGCGTCTCCTTGAAATTGGCGGTAACCCACAGGTTGTTTGTCTGCACAATCATCAGGAGCTGCTGGCCCTTGGAGATGCGCGCGCCCAATTCCGCGCTACGTTGCGTTACAACGCCCGAGACTGAGGCGCTGATTCGGCAGTAGCCGAGGTTGAGCTTGCGCTGTGAAAGCGCTGCCTGAGCAGACTCGGCGTTGGCTTGCTGACTCTTGATATCGGCCTCGCGAATTGCCACCTGCAAGGGAGCGCTGCTTTCGGTCTGCTTGAGCTTGCTGCGCTGCTGCGCCAACTGTGCCATGCGTTGCTCGACAGTTTTTTGCGCGGAAGCAACCGCGGCTTGATTAGAGGCGACGGTCTGAGTTTGGGCAGCGGCTGTCGCTTTGTACCGGTCATAGTCGGCGCGCGAGATTTCCTGCTTGTCATAGAGCGTCTGGTAACGAACAAAGTCGGCTTGGCTTCGATCGTTGATCGCCTGCGACTCTCTCAGCTTAGCTACGGCGCCGTCCAAGTCATGCTGCGCAGCGTCGAGTGCGGCTTGTGAGGCGACAACCTCAGCCTGCTGCGAGGTAAGGTCGCTGCTGTTGCTTATGCGAGTGATGGGTAAGTTCGGATGGGCTGCACCGAGCTGCGCCAGGGACTGGTCATACTGCGCTTGCGACTGTTGCAAGGCGATTTGATCGTCGCTCGGATCGAGCTCAACCAGAAGCGTTCCGGCCTGTACGGCCTGGTTGTCGTCCACATGGACGGCCTTGATGGTGCCGTCGATACGGGCTGCAATCGGGTTTAGATGGCCATCGACCTGGGCGTCGTCGGTGTCTTCAAAGCCCGTAGAGTAGAGATACCAGCCAACACCGGCGGCGATCAAGACAATCAAGATCGCTCCGATGACGAGCGGGTTGATGCGCCGCGTCTTCTGGGATTCCGCAGCGGTCTCTTCGGCGCTCAGGGTTGGCGTTTGTGTCTCTGTTTCAGCGCTCATTGGTTGCTTCCTTTGAACAATTCGGGAATATCTCTCTCGGCCTCGCCCATGGCATGGGCCAGAGCGATCTTGGCCAGATTCTGTGAGAACAGGCTGCTGACGTAGTCGTGATCTGCGGAAGCCAGAGCCTCCTGCGAATTCACCACCTCAACGGAATCCGCGACGCCAACGACAAAGCGATCCTGCGACTGCTGCAAGGTGGCCAGTGCAAGCTTCTGGTTGCTTTCCGCGGTGACAACCTGATCATTGGCCACGCTTAAATCGATATAGGCATTCCGTACATCGAGTTCAACAACGCCACGTTGATTGGATAGCTCTGCCCGGCGCTGGGTCACAACCGCATCCGCCTGCAGGGTGTCGGCATGGATGCGACCCCCGTTGAAGATTGGCACGCTCACCGAGGCGGAGGCCTGGAACACTCCGGCACCCTGATTCGGATTGGTGCCCTCAAGTCCGTAGTAGCCGTTGACCGACGCAGAGGGAAGATGCTCTGCTCCTGCTGCTTTGCGGGCTTCTTCCGCCGCATGCAACCGTGCCTCGGTAGCCCTCAGATCCTGACGCTGCGCCCAGGAGCGGTGTACAGCCTCTTCGACGGACGTCGTGTTCGGCGTGAGAGTCTGCAGTTTTTCCGTAATGACCAGGTCGATACTCAGTGGCAGCCCGATGAGGCGCGCAAGAGCGTTCTTCAGCTTCTGTAGGTCGCCGAGTTGCGAGCGCAAGCGTTGCTGTTCGGTCTGGAATTCCACTAGGCTGCGATTCGCTTCGATAGGAGCTTTGTTGCCGGCGTCTGCCTGCGCTCGCGCCTGCTTGTAGCTGGCTTCGGCGTATTGCACCTCCGCGCGCTGTGCCTCGACGAGCGCGGTCGTCGCCATCAGTTGCAGATAGATGCCAGTGACAGAAAGAACAACTTCTTCCCGTGCCTGCGCCGCATCAAAGGTGGCAGCATTGGCCGATTGTCGCGCTGATCGAAAATTATGGATTGCAGTGAAGTCAAGCAGGCTTTGCTGCAAAGTCCCGCGCACATCGTAATAGTGAAAAGGCCCAACCGTGGCAGGGAAATTTAATCCGGTAGCACCGAAGGCGCTGACGCTGAATCCTTCTGCCTGGAGATCGACCTTTGCGGCGTTTTCAGAGGCGCTGGCGCTCACGCTGGGCAGCAGGGAACTGCGTGCGGCGATTCGCTGCGCCTGGGCATTCCAGGATGCTGCATCCGCACCGATTTTGCCTAAGTTAAACTCGAGACCACGGCGTATCGCTTCGCCAAGCGTGAGCGTGACAGAACCGGACGGTGAATTTGGATCGAGCTCACTACCGTTATAAGCGCCCTGCACATTGACCTGAGTACTGACCGTGCTGACGCTCGAACCGCCCAATGGCACAGCGGATTGCCGGATCGACGCGCCACTTGGCTGAAAACCAGAGAGTGGGAGTTGAATAGCTCGGGTAGGAGGCGTTGAACTCTGGCCCCACAGCAGGCTGCCTGCCGTTGCAACCAGCAGAGCAGCGCTCATGGCGAACTGGTTGCGAGTAAATCTTGATGCCAGGTTGTTCGCGCCGGTTCGATATTTCTCCCAAAAATGCATACGCTCCCCTCGGCCGCTTGCCTGACCACTCGTACTTTTAGTTGACAACAGAACTGACTAGTCAGTATACAAGAGATGATCCGAAAAGGCCGAATTTGCTGATCGAATAGTGCTCTTTCTTGCTCTGGGGGAACAAAACACGCATACGTGCCCGATTGTGCGCCGTAGGTTGAAGTCGGTGCCTACGGGCGCGATCAGCAAATTGAGGAATGGGAGCGTAAACGTGAGCACCGGAGCGGTCCCTGGGAGACAATGTGATGTTCGATCGAGGCATTTGCAATCGTTGGATAAACCCGGGAAGAGCTGAATTGCCTTTGTATCGTGCCATCGCTCTTGTCTTGATGTTCGTGTCTTTGCCAGGGGCACTGGTGCAAGCGCAACCTGAACGTACGGCCAGTGCCGCGAAGCCAAGCTATCTGACGATAGATTCGACGGTAGGCGAACTGCTCGACAATCCGGCCGCGAAAGCAGTGTTGCAGTCAGAAATACCGGTGATCGCAAACAGTCCAAAGATCGATCAGGCTCGCGATATTTCGTTGGTCCAGATGGCGCGATATGCCCCGACAGTGCTTACGCGGGAGAAGTTGGCCGAGATCAATGCCGCATTGGCGAAGGCGCCCGGGGCTATTTCCTCCGGAAGGCCGCTGCGCAAATCCGCAAGCCAGATGGACCCGCGCGATGACTTAACGCTCAAGACCGAACGGCTGTGGAAAGGTGAGGCCCCTGGTGCACTTGGCAACCGGCCGCGGGATATCCCCACTCTCACTGTCGTGACGCCGGGTGCGCTCACCAATTTTGGTACCGCGGTCATAGTCGCGCCAGGAGGCGGGTATCAGACGCTTGCCACTTCATTGGAAGGGAGACAGGTTGCAGACTGGTTCGCGGCGCATGGCGTGACTGCGTTCGTCCTCACCTATCGCCTGGTTACCTCTGACTATGCTCATCCGACACAGTTGCTGGATGCGAAGCGCGCGATCCGCTGGGTGCGCGCACATGCCAGCGACTATGGTGTGAGTCCCGAGCGTATCGGCATGATAGGTTTTTCTGCGGGCGGCCATCTGACAGCCATGGCCGAGACCCAGTTTGATTCCGGCGATCCCAAGGCCTCCGATCCGGTTGAGCGAGTCAGCAGCCGTCCTGATTTTGCCGTGCTGGGGTATCCAGTCATCACCCTTTCCGAGGGTGATTGGAAGAATTGGGCTTTTGTCGGGCAGAAAACGCCGAAGGATTCGTTGTCGCAGATCAACCCCGCCGCCAATGTTCGGGCAGCAACGCCACCCACATTCATCTGGACCACCACAACTGACGAGTTGGTGCCTTCAACGAACTCGACGAAGATATACGATGCGCTGGTAGCGGCCAAGGTCCCAGCCGAACTGCACATCTTTGCCAAAGGTCCGCACGGCATGGGGCTCGGCATGACAGATCCTGCGCTGAGCGTGTGGCCCACGCTATTGCAGAATTGGCTCGAAGGCATCGGCATAATCGGCGCCAAGATCGTTAACGCTCCTTGATCGGCCTGCCTGAAAGTATCCCGGATCCGTTCCTGGCGGACAAGAGTTTGACGCTTGACGCGAGACATTTAACGGCAGTTCACAGTGTGTGCGACGAATTAGAGGTTGGCCATGTTCAAAAGGATCCAACGTTACTGGATCAGGATTGCAGTTCCCTTAGTGGTGATGTGCTCGGGACTCGTGAGGTCGGATGCCGCCTCCCCACAGGAAGAGCCGACCAAGACTGAGGAGAGTAAGCCAAATATTCTCGTCATTGTAATGGACGATGTAGGCTACTCAGATCTCGGTTGCTATGGTGGTGAAATTCACACTCCGAACATCGATCGTCTTGCGCGCGATGGTGTTCGCTATATCCGGTTCGATACAAATGCGGTTTGTTCGGCGACCCGTGCTTCACTGTTGACCGGACGCAACTCACAGACGGTCAAGATGAGCTTTCTTGCTGCGATGGATACGAAACCTCTTGAGGCGATGAGCCAAGGTAATCCGGGCATTGCAGGATTTGTGAATACGCTTCATACAATCAATCCCGGGTGGCGCGACCCGAAGGAAGAGTCTCCCGAGAGAGGCTGGATGCCCCGGAATACCGAAACGATGGCACAAGCACTCAGAATGGACGGCTATGCGACTTGGGCCATTGGTAAATGGCACTTAGCTCCCGAATGGGAAGACGGATCAAAGGGAAACAATATCGATTTTCCCCTGCAGCGGGGCTTCGACTACTTCTACGGATATCGAGACGGATGGACGGATCAGTACAGGCCGGGCCTCTATGAGAACAATACTCGTGTGCCAATCCCTATTTACCCGTACGGCCAGATGCTCGCCGCAGATCTAGCGGACCATGCGATCACGCAAATGAAGGAGCACAAGGCGCAACATCCAGCGCGCCCATTCTTCATGTACCTGGCATTTACACAGGCACATGCGCCTATCCAGGTGACTCAGTCATACATCCAGCAGTACGACGGCGTTTATGACAAAGGGTGGGACGCCATTCGCGCCGAGCGCTATGCTCGCCAGAAGAAAATGGGCGTGATTCCAGTAAACGCCGCGCTGCCCGCGAGAAACCCTGGAGATCAGCCGTGGGACAGCCTCACAGATCAACAGAAACGCGTTTATTCCCGCTTCATGCAGACATACGCCGGTTACCTTCAGTACGGGGATGAACAACTCGGTCGGGTTCTCGCATATATGCGTCAGGGTGGAATCGAGAAAAATACGCTGATTGTGCTGATTTCCGACAATGGCCCCGCCAGCGAATCGAAGCCCGGGGGATTCTACAAGGCATACGGCGACAATACGAAGCTCGCAAACATGGACGCTCATTTGAACGAACTTGGCGGGCCCCAAACAGAGCCGATTTATCAGCGGGCATGGGCGATGGCAGGGGCTAGTCCGTACCGCCGTTACAAGCTGTGGCCCTACTTGGGGGGAGTCCGTGACGCCCTGATAGTTGACTGGCCGGGTCACATCAAAGACGCCGGGGGCATCCGCGATCAATATGTGCATGTGATCGACATTGCTCCCACCGTTCTCGACGCGGCTCAAACGCATTTCGACGATACGATCAATGGTGTGAACCAGATTCCCGTGGCGGGCCGGTCGTTCCTGAAGACCGTCTCCGACGCGGCGGCTCCTCCGCCACAGAGCATCCAGTACTTCCTATTGCTCGGCAATCGGGCAATCACATCGGGAACCTGGAGAGCAGTGGCGATGCACAAACCGGGGACCGCGTTTGCCGAGGATCAGTGGCAGCTCTTCAATCTGGCTGAAGATCCGACCGAGACTCGCGACCTTGCACAACAAGAGCCGGCGAAGCTGAAAGAAATGGAAGGACTCTGGGAAAGCCAGGCCCAAAAGTACGGATCGCTGCCGCTTGTCGAGTCGCCGTTTGGGCGCGAGGGCGGATTCTCCGATGCATTTCAAGCCAATCGACATGACTATTGAATTGAGATTCGATTCGGCAAAGAGCAGTAAGAGTCACACAAGGTGATTGATGGCGTTAACACTGCGCCTTCGGCGGGATCGGCTGAATGAATTCTGAGGAGGATTCTTTGTGACTCTGTCGAGTTTTCACGTAATGGCCAAGCCGACGGGGCCGGTGTGCAATCTCGATTGCAAATACTGTTTCTATCTCGAAAAAGAAAGTCTCTATCCTGGCCAGCACAACTGGGCGATGTCCGACGACGTACTTGAATCGTATATCCGCCAATACATTCAGGCTCAGGCGGCGCCCACCATTACATTCGCCTGGCAAGGAGGCGAGCCCACGCTTTTGGGTGTAGAGTTCTTTCGCAAAGTGATCGAACAACAACGAAAGCACGCCAATGGCAAGAGAATCGCCAACGCCTTTCAAACGAACGGAGTGCTCCTGAACGACGCATGGGCTGAATTCTTAGTCGAGAACGGCTTTCTTGTCGGACTGTCGATCGATGGCCCCCGCGAACTCCATGACTGCTACCGGGTGAACAAAGGTGGAGAGCCGACATTCGACACCGTCATGAGGGGCAGTGGCTATTTGAAGAAGCACGGAGTCGAGTTCAACACTCTGACCGTGGTGAACCGCAGAAATTCCGATCACCCGCTCGAAGTCTACCGATTTCTGCGAGAGATCGGCAGCGGCTACATGCAATTCATTCCCGTTGTCGAGCGAATTGCAAGCAGTCCCGGCCCCGATGGGCTGTACCTGATCAGTCCAACCTGGAAGTCTTCCGCGGAAGTGTCTGAGTGGTCCGTTGAACCGTTGCAATTCGGAAGATTCTTGTGTGCGATTTTCGACGAATGGGTACGGCAGGACGTCGGGCGATACTTTGTCCAGATATTCGATGTGGCCTTGGAAAGCTGGTATGGAATTCCGCAAGGGATTTGTGTCTTTCGTGAGACCTGCGGGGGCGCGCTCGCGCTTGAACACAACGGCGACCTGTATTCCTGCGATCACTTTGTCTATTCCGAGAATAAGCTAGGCAACATTATCGAGACGCCACTCGAGTCCCTGGTGAACTCGTCGCAGCAGCGTCGCTTCGGAGGAGCGAAGCGAAACTCGCTTCCTCGGTATTGCCGGGAATGCGAAGTGCGTTTTGCCTGCAACGGCGAATGCCCCAAGCACCGGTTTTTGCAAACACCCGAAGGAGAGCCAGGCCTGAACTACCTGTGTGCCGGTTACAAGCTCTTTTTCAACCATATCGGTCCTTACATGGAATTCATGGCCAGTGAACTAAAAAATGAGCGCGCTCCCGCAAACGTGATGCAGTGGCATCCGCCTCCTGAGGCCGTTGACCTTCGGGCGTAAGTGAAAGCCATTGAAGAATCCGATGGGTGCGGTAGAAACCGGACTTCGATGTGCAACCAGTGAACGGAATTTGATCGAGTGAAAGCGTCTTGAGTTGACGGAGGCATAATTGCAAACCAAGCATAAGAAGAACCTGAAAATGAAGAAATCTTTTGCGGCCAAAGCCACGTTATTTGATTGGTCAAAGTACTTCCCGTTGGCGCTTGCAATTCTCTTGGCCGCGGTTCCGTCGTGCGTCCAATCACAATCGTCGAGGCCAAGTGCAGCTGCCGAGCTCCAAAGTGAGGCGTCTGCACTGCGCCGCGCGAACGATCTGCTGAAGCAAATGACGCCAGAGGAAAAGATCGGCCAATTGAGCCAGGTGTTTGTCTTCGGTTCCTCTCAAGCGCTGGAGAAAAAATTCAAATCGGGCGAACTTGGCTCTGTGCTTTTTGTCATGGATCCAGCGCAAATCAATGCGATGCAGCACAAGGCTGTTGAAGAATCACGCCTGCACATCCCGCTGCTGTTCGGTCTGGATGTAGTCCATGGCTTTCGGACGATTTTCCCGGTTCCTATTGGAATGGCGGCATCGTGGGATCCTGCGATGATCGAGAGATCTCAGTCCATCGCCGCCGCCGAAGCACGTTCCGCCGGAATTCATTGGACATTCGCTCCGATGGTTGATATCGCGCGCGATCCCCGGTGGGGAAGGATTATTGAAGGGTCAGGCGAAGATCCGTACCTTGGCTCCAGCATAGCCGCAGCGCAAGTGCGTGGCTTTCAAGGCGGATATGTTGGCGCCCCAGGGCACATTGTCGCTTGTGCCAAGCATTTCGCCGGATATGGTGCTGCGGAAGGCGGCCGCGACTACGACGCGTCGAATATTTCAGATGACGAAATGTGGAACGTGTACCTGCCCCCGTTCAAGAGTGCGGTCGATGCGGGCATCGGGACGCTGATGAGCGCTTACATGGATTTGAATGGCGTCCCCGCAACGGGGAACAGGTGGCTGTTGCATGATGTGCTGCGCGACCAGTGGAACTTCAAAGGCTTTGTCGTCAGCGACGCCAGCGCCGTGAAGGATCTAGAGAAGCATGGCTATGCCAAGGATCTTTCGGATGCCGCTCTGAGAGCATTTCGGGCCGGCGTGAACATGGAGATGGCGGTAGGAAGCACGGCTTTTGGGATTGGGCTTCCGGATGCCTATAAGCAAGGCCAGATCACGGCAAAACAATTGGATGATGCGGTTCGCCCTATCCTCGAAACCAAAATCAAGATGGGCTTGTTTGAGCATCCGTATGTCGACGAAGCAGCGGCAAAGCGAATGCTTAGCGATCCAGAGCACCGAATCGAAGCGATGCACGCGGCGGAACGATCGGCAGTATTGCTTCGAAACGAGGGAGCCCTGTTGCCGTTGAAGCCTTCAAGTTACAAGCGCATTGCGGTGATCGGCCCGCTTGCCAATTGCAGGACGGACACACTGGGCTCCTGGGCGTTTGCTGAAGATATCAGTGAAACGGTCACAGTCCTTGAGGCGCTGAAGAAGCGGATGGGGCCGGACATTGACGTTCAATTCGCTCAGGGAGTTCAAATTGCACGCAAGTTTCCATCCCCTTTCGAAGCCCTCGCGAAGGAGAAGCGGCAGGTGGTGTGGACAGACAGTCAGGCAACGGAAGAATATGTCAAGGCGGTCAAGATCGCGGAAGATTCCGACCTCACGATCCTCGTTCTAGGCGAGACTCAGACCATGAGCGGCGAGGACGCGTCCCGCTCATCGCTCGAACTTCCCGGAAAACAGGAGCAGCTTCTTGAGGCCGTCGTTGCTACCGGGAAGCCTGTAGTTCTCGTGCTATTGAACGGGAGGCCGCTGGACATCAGCTGGGCGTCCACGCATGTCCCCGCCATTCTTGAAGCTTGGTATCCAGGCTCGCAGGGAGGCAACGCCATTGTGAATCTGCTCGATGGGAAGGCAGTACCGGGTGGAAAGCTTCCGTTTACATGGCCGCGGAATGTGGGCCAGGTACCGATCTATTATTCGCACAACACCACCCATCAACCGGAGAACCAGGGCAAGCGCTACTGGAATGAAGAGAGTACGGCCCTGTATCCGTTTGGTTTCGGTTTGAGTTATGCCACCTTTGGTTTCTCCAACCTCCACCTCAGCAAGTCCAAGATGAGAAAAGATGAAGTTCTCGACGTGTCGGTCGACGTAGAGAATACCAGCGACGTTGCGGCGGACGAGGTGACGCAGCTCTACATACACCAGCAACATGGGACCAGTTCGCGCCCAGTTCGCGAGCTGAAGGGCTATAGGCGCATATCTCTAGCTCCACACGAGAAGAAGACCATCCAGTTCAGGCTTGACAAGCAAGAGCGTACGTATTGGAGCAGCGCCATAAGGTCATGGGTAGAGGATGCGTCTCAATTCGACGTCTGGGTTGGCGGCGACTCAACCGGGACGCTGCATGAGACCTTTGAGGTTGTTCCTTAGCAAGATGGAGACGTGGCGTTTCCGCACGATGCGAGAGCGCGATCATTGCACGTTCCTGGAATGATCGCTCGATTAACACGCTGGAACGACGGTATCGAAGTCGAACCTATGGTGCTGGAGCGAATCCTCTTCCATGAGGGCTTCACATTGAAAATTGCACACACTCAAACGCGATTCTCGCAAAAGTTGCCATTTTGCAAGATGGCGGTAGGCCCCGCGGACGGTTATCGCTTTCCAGCGAAAGTGTGATCAGGCGAAATAGGTGTCAGCCCGAAATCGATTCGGCGAACCTTGTTCTCTCGTTCGATTGAACGAGTTGATGATACGGTTCCGAGAGGTGGTTTATCGAGAACTGGAGAGGCTCAATTGCTGAGATAACAGCCTGCTCACCAAGGAAACGGTGTCATTCTGCAATTCAGAATTTTTCTTTCCGGTCGCAGGCCCCGAATACCCCGTGTGAATCGCCTTCACTGCGCCATCTCTCCCAATAAAGAACGTCGTTGGCCAGCAGTTGAGGTTCGAAACGGTCGGGAACTTCTCGTTCAGCTGATCTGGAGTTCCGGCGAGAAGCACTGGAAAGGTGAGCCCATAGCGATGAATTACCGCCTTTAGTCGCGAAGGGCTGGAATGCTGCGACCCTTCCTCGAAACTGACTTCGACTACATCAAGCCCCTGACCGTGGAAACGTCGATACAGGTCCTCGAGAAATGGAGCCTCATCTTGGCAGTTAGGGCACCAGCTTCCTCCGATGGATACGATCACGACTTTGCCTTTGAATTCAGCATCCGTGTTCGAGACTAATCTTCCGGTCAAGTCAGGGAAATGAAATGGTAAGGGTTCAGTCGGAGTCTTCAGAAATGTGTGTTGTGATGGATCATCGACCGACTCGGGCCGGTTCTGGACTTGCGCTTGAGTGCGATGCGCCGTGTGCGTCTGTAACTCGTCGTTGTGCGCGAACGTCACGATCTGCAGCGTTCCGTCTGGTTCCGGTTTGAGCTCCGCATAGGATGGACCCGCTGCCGTGAAGTGGCTGACGGGGAAAAGATTGCCATCCCAGTGACCGTAGAGGCTCCCCGTGTCTCCGTCAATACGCTGAATCACACCTACGACTCGTGCCCCGTTCTGACGGACATGGAGACTCCATTTGTGCTCTCCCTTCGGACCTTGGACTGCAATCACCCAATCTCCGGCAATATTCGGTGCACCTGCCGCAGGCTTCGGAGCCTCGCCACTCAAGTGTGCGGTTAGTGTGATGCTGCGGCTCCGGCCGCTGAAGGTGCCATTGAGAACACCTCCCGTCATCTTTGCGTCAAGCGTGTTGGCGTAATAGTCGAAGTGCAATACCAGATGGCCCTCAAATAGGCTTCCGCTCGAAGAAACATAGCGCTCCCTTCCGTTGACCAAGGTGCCAACTACGCTGTCTCCGACGCCTCGGAGTTCCAGGTGAAATGGAACCTCCTTACCGTTCAGATCCCCATATCCGACCCATGTACCCGTCGAACTTCTGTTCGTCTCTGTTGCATCCGAAAAGGGAGTTCCTGAGGCCACCGCCGTCAACAATGAAAGAACCAAGAGAATCACCACTCGCGCTGATTGAGCAGATCTCAACGGCCGAAAGTTCGCGGGCAATTGTTCCTCCAATTTACTGTGTTGCTCGATGACTACGTCTGTTGTGGAGCACCGGGCGGGAATCGAACCCGCGAATGCAGGTTTTGCAGACCTGTGCGTTAGCCACTTCGCCACCGGTGCGCTTGTCTGGTCTTCCTGCTTCGACTGGTGGGAAGGGTCAGCCGACCGTCGGACCAGGCCATACTTACAAATGAAAGACGCGTGTTGCCCCAAATATGAGTCCAAGGGTCAATGTCGCTATTGCGATCTCACCAATGGCTCCCACAAGGAAAGGACGCGCGCCCTGCTTCCCCAATTCCCGTAAATTTGTCTTCAGTCCTACTCCTGCAAAGGTCAAGAGGAACGCCCAACGGGAAAGATTCCCGATCGAAGTGATCTGCTGTTTGGTGAAGAACCCGACGGATGCCAATAGTGAAATCAGAAGAAATCCCAGAACGAACTTCGGGAACTTGCTCCACAGGAACGCTGCCTTGTTCTCTACTTGAGCGGCCTGCCCCTTTGCAGCCCAATAGAGCGCATAGCTAAGGACAACAAAGCCGATCATCGCGTTGCGGCATGTCTTGGCCAGCACCGCGACCTTTCCCGCAGCCTCCGAATAGAGAGCGCCGGCGGCGGTGGCTTCGGCAGTATTGTCGACCGCAAGTCCAGCCCATAGGCCATAACCCCGATCGCTCAAATGCAAACCGTGCCCAATGAGCGGGAAGAGAAATAGGGAAAGTGCACCTAGGGCCAAGATCGCAGCGATTGCATACGAGGAGTCTTCCTCATCAGCGTCAATCGCGCCCTGGGTCGCGATGATCGCGGATACTCCGCAGATGGAGGATCCAACAGCGAGTAGCGTAGTCAACTTCGGTCGGAGCCCGAACGCGCGTCCTAGAAATGTCATGAAGACCAGCGACAAAGCAATCTCAATCAAGACTAGAACCAGGGAGATGCCTCCCAACCGAAGAACGTCTCCCATCAGAAAGCGGGCGCCGAGGAGCACGATCCCGGCCTTGAGCCAGAACTCATAGGTCGCTACGCCAGTGCGAAAGATCGCCGGCACTCCCACCGTATTCGACAAGATCAGACCGAACAGGATGGCCCAAAGGACGTATTCGATATTCGGCAGCACGATGTGGTGTGCTTTGCCGTATCGAGCGATGAATTGTTCGACGAACTTGCCGGCAAATCCTACTGCGGCGAGCAGCAGAACGCCCGGTATCAATGCCGCGATTCGGCCGAAAATGGAAGTAACTCGCGGTTGTGGTAGTGCAACGGAATCAGCCATCACAACGCCTCGCTTTCATTCAGGCCTACCACGGCACGGATTTGAGGACACCACTTCGAACAAGCAGAGCCGCCAACAGGGCTACAATCACCGCCCAGCTATCAACGGAAACACGCAATTTGGAAAAACGGCGAGTTTGTGGCATTGGATCATGCTCCTGAGTACCATCAATTGATTGTGGGAATTCATCGGTCCCGTTCTGGACGGGACAGGCAACCTAGCGACAACAACAGACGGAGAATCTGCATGCCATGAAAAAGGGAACGAATTGTGCATGGCGCATCATCGCTTGGAATTCTTTTTAACACGTATCGCGATCAGGTGCAAGTCAGTCAGCCCACGGTTTGCCGCGGACTGACTGCAACAGGAGCCAGCAGAAAACGATTGGTCTGGTTGGTACAGAGGGTTGGAACTCTCAACACCAACGCATCCCAACCTTCCCACTGGTATAGCACATCGGGAAAGAAGCAAATCTATTGGTTTTCACTGCCCTTGGTTGCATCTTTCACAGCATCGGCAAATGACTTGGAGTCCTTGGTTCGGTGAATTCGACGCTTCAGTACATCGTCCCAGGTGATGTACGGATAGAGATTATGAGCTTTGGCTTGCTCTTCGAACTCGCTTTTAAGTGCAGCCAATTTCTCCGGGTACTTCTTGGCTAAGTCAATTCGCTCTGTGTAGTCTTCAGTCAAGTTGTAAAGTTCCCAGGCATTTTCATCGAAAGCCTGTGTGCTTTGCGCATTTCCAGTGATGACACTGCTTGGGTAAGCCAATTCAGCCTTCCACCCGTCGTGATAGATCGATCTAGCACCAAAGATGTAGTAATACTGCAGGGTGTGGTGCGTGGGCGCTTTGGCGTCGTCAATCGAATATGCGAACGAAGTTCCCTCGATTGCATCCTGCTTGATTCCTTTGATCTGCTCAGGTGGCTTGATGCCTATGAGATCGAGAGTCGTCGGGAGGATGTCAATGACATGGCTGTACTGGGTACGAATCCCGCCTTTGTCTTTAATACCCTTCGGGTAATAAACGATGAGCGGATTGTGAGTTCCGCCTTCACTGTTCGCATCCTGCTTCCAGTACTTGAAAGGGGTGTTCGCAGCCTGCGCCCAGCCGAGCGGGTAATTCCCCTGGGTGGCGGCGGAGGTACCGATCTCCCCGATCTTGGCCAGGTTGTAATTGATATTCTCTTGCTCGGGAAAAGTCTTGCCGAACAGAGGGCGATCGATATCCCCGTTCAGGGTTCCTTCTTTGCTCGCACCGTTGTCACCAATCGAGATGAATATAAGCGTATTGTCCAGTTGGTTCGTCTCTTTCAAGTGATTGATCAAACGGCCGATTTCAAAATCCGTGTACGTCAAATAGCCCGCATACACTTCCATAAAGCGTGCATAAAGCTTTTTTTCTTCCGCGGATAATTGATCCCATGCCTTGATGTCTGGATTGCGCTCGGGAAGTTTCGCATCGGCAGGGATCACGCCGAGTTTCTTCTGGCGTTCAAAGACCTCCTCACGGTAAGCATCCCAGCCCTTGTCGAATTTGCCCTTGTATTGATCGCTCCAGTATTTGTCTACCTGGTGGGGTGCGTGAGTCGCGCCCGGTGCGTAATAGAGGAAGAATGGCTTGTCTGGGGCCGCTTTCCTCTGACGATCGAGATAGCTGATGGCTTTATCAGTGATCTGATCGTTCAAGTGGCGGCCATCGGGACGGACGTGAGCCTGATCTTCCACCAGGTCCGGCTTGTACTGGTCGGTTTGCGAGCCGAGGAATCCGAAGAAGTGGTCAAAGCCTTTCCCGGTTGGCCAACGATCAAATGGACCTGCATCGGTCGCATCTTCGTCAGGGGTTACACCGTATTTTCCAACCGCGAATGTGTTGTAGCCATCCTCGCGAAGAATCTCTGCGATGGTTCCGGCCGAAGAGGGTACTCTGCCGTCCCAGCCAGGGAATCCGGCGGACAGGATCGTGTGCGAAAATCCGGATTCATGCACGGAGGCGCTGTTACGCCCAGTCAGCAGCGCCGCGCGGGTTGGGGCGCAAATAGCGCACGTATGGAAGTTCGTATAGCGCAGACCATTGTTTGCCAGGTTGTCGAACGTGGGAGTCTGAATGAGCCCGCCGAATGTGCTGGATGCGCCAAAGCCCACATCGTCCAACAGAATCCACACCACGTTTGGGGCGCCGGCAGGCGCTTTCGCAGGTTCCGGCCACCATTCCTTTGACTCGGCGAGCGTTCTGCCAACTACTCCCTGATATGGCTGTGTCGCTTGAGCATGCAGTGAGAGCCTCGCGCTCGTCGCAAGTATTAAGGTCGACGTCAATGCTTTCAGTACGCTTTTCTCTTTCATAGAGATCCTCTCGGTCTTGGTCATTCAGAGATGACTTGGGTAAAGGGTTCTAGTGCGTATGTGACCTCCCGGTACAGGCACACGTTTGCCTGGAGCGGCGAAGGATGGGTTCAACAACAAGGCGAGCTAGACAAGCGAGAGGGCATTCGTGTTTTTCCTCGTTAAGTTGGGCGCAGGCTGAGGATTGAGGAACCGCACCCATTCCATAACACGTGCCGGAGCACGATCATGCTTCAGTTCGTTCGCCATGAACCGCATGTACGGGTCGATGTGGCGGAAAAAGCTCTTGTAACCCGCGCACAGGTAATTCAATCCGTATTCGCCTTTGGACGTCGTCGTGAAGCGATGTTTGGGGCACTCGCCATTGCATGCAAAGCGCACATCGCATTCGCGGCAATCGGATGGCAGGCCAGCTTCTTTCGCGTTCCCAAACCGCGCCTGATGGGGCGATGCAACGAGTGCGGAGATAGGTCTTTCGAGAATGTTTCCAAGCCGGTTTTCCGGGTACACAAAGTGGTCGCAGGAGTAGAGATCGCCATTGTGTTCGACCGCCAGTGCCTGCCCGCACTTCGGCGCAAAAACGCACAGGCTTTGCGAAACGTTGGCCCATGATTCCAGCGCCACATCGAAGATTTGTACGAAAACGCGGCCTACGTCCTGACGGACCCACTCGTCGAAGATAGTGGTGAGAAATTTGCCAAACTGATGCGGCTCGACAGACCAGTTGGAGACCGATGCTCGCTGGCGCGAATAAGGCTTTATGAGAACCAGGCCGTTGGAATCGGGCTGCTCGGCCACTTGTTCCACCACCGGAATGAACTGCAGATACTTACTGCCGATTTGTTTAAGAAACCGGTAGACTTCCAGCGCCCGATAGGAATTCTTCCGGTTGATAACCGTGAGTGTGTTGAACTCGACACCGTGTTTCTTCAGAACATCGAGCCCGCGCATGACGCGCGCAAACGTCGGTTGGCCACCCTTGTCGACGCGATAGACATCGTGGATCTCCTGCGGCCCATCAACCGATAAACCAATGAGGAACCGGTTGTGCGCGAGAAACTCGCCCCAGGCATCGTCCAGCAACGTTCCGTTGGTCTGGAATGCGTTGTCGACAGTTTTACCGTCGGCGTATTTGTTTTGCAACTCGAGGACGCGCTCGAAGAACGGAATGCCAAGCAGTGTGGGCTCGCCGCCCTGCCAGGCGAAACTCACATGCTGGCCTGGCTGCGCCTGGATGTACTGGCGAATGTAGGCTTCGAGCACCTCATCGCGCATACGATAGTCGCGCCCGCTCTTCGCGTAGAGATTCTCTTTCTCGAGGTAGTAGCAATAGGTGCAGTCGAGATTGCAGATTGGCCCGTGCGGCTTGGCCATGATGTGGAATGGCTTCATTTGATCGCGCTTCCTGAGATGCGTGCAGAGAGGCAAATTGCCCAGAGAAAAGCCCCGAGGGAAACTCGAGGCTGCGTGCACATCTCAGAAATGGATTCGGCCTAAAGCCGCATATCCAGCGCATATCCGCGAGTTCGCTCAATTGTCTGTGGAGTGACCGAGCGACAACAACAACCGCGGACTGGAGTGAGATCTCTCATTGCATTGTCAACTTTCAAAATTGCAGAGGCACTCTTCGCCTCAGCAAGAAAGATGTTTCGATCTTGCACGGAAGCGAATTTCCTGTCAAGCTAGGTGAGGATTTTGGCAGCAAAAATACGCGGCTCCGATAGCTCGGTAGAATAATCAGCGATCGGAATCGACCAAATCTTCCTGGATCACAGTTGACAGATCGACCGATTTATGGCGAGATAGACCGAGATGCGTACTTCGATCCACAGCACTGCTCTTGTAGCACGCACCGCGCGAACTCTCCATCGCGCGTATGGCTGTTGTTGATCTCTTCACTTCCTGTTCCCCGCACCTATCAAGCCTATTGCTGCACCCTTGCGCTTGCCGCATCGTGATGCACCCGTGTCAGGCACTTTGGCAGTAACGTCAATCCATGAACCTGCACTTTCAATCGAACGTGCGACTCAACCTGGCATAGTTTGAGGAGAATTCATCATGTCCATTATCCGCATCGCATCGCGTTGTTGTAGCACTTCCATCGCACTCCGAATGGACGCCACTCGTGTCGTGGAGAAGCGCGTTCGCACGATTCCATCCGACTAGCAAGCCTTCAGGCTTGCCATGTCCGGCCCTCGACATCGCTTCGTGGGCCGTTTCTTTTGCGATCGACAGGATCGCGTCCGGAGGCAGAAATGCAAGCAAAGAGATTCAAGTCAGAGTCCCTGATCAACGCTCTCGCAGCACTCATATTTGCGCTCGGCATGATTTCCACTGCTTCAGCGCAGGTGGAGAAAGGAACGATTACCGGGCTGATCACTGATCGTTCGGGAGCGGTAATTAACCAAGCGAAAGTGACAATCCTCAATAAGGCAACAGGAGTTCCAACTGTAACAGCAGCGGACGTGGAAGGCTTGTTTGTCGCACCGCCGCTCAACCCCGGCGACTATGAGGTGAAGGTCGAGGCTCCTGGCCTGCAGAGTGTCGTCAAGCATGTTCGGCTCGAAGTCGCTCAGAGAATACGCGCCGATGTGTGCCTCGGCGTGGAGTCGGCCTCGGAAACCGTAGAAGTCGATGCTTCGGCGATCCAGTTCGACACAGACACTTCAACGGTCTCAAGCCTGAGAACCGAAGAGGCGGTCCATAACCTTCCGCTCAATGGCCGCAACTTCGCTGAACTTCTTGGGCTGGGGGCCGGCGTTGTGCCAGGACAATCGCAGATTGCGGGGAGCATTCCCTACGCACAGCAGCGCGGGCCTTCTGCCTATTCGATCAACGGTCAGCGCATGACCGACAATCGCTTCTTGCTGGACGGGATTGGCGACAACGAAAACCACAACGGACTCGGTGTCATCATCTTTCCTCCGATCGATGCGGTCGAGGAGTTCCGCGAAGAGACAACCGATGCCGATGCGCGCTACGGTCGCGCCTCAGGCGGCATCATCAATCTTGTTTTCAAATCTGGCACGGAGCACTATCACGGAGAAGTTTTCAATTTCTTCCGCAACTCGGTACTGGATGCCAAGAATTACTTCGACACAGAGAAACCCGGCTTCAGAATGAACTCTTTCGGAGCAACTTTCGGTGGGCCTGTGTTCAAGTCCGCTCATCCGCGTACCTTCTTCTTTGCAGACTACGCAGGCCAGCGTACGAGCCAGGGGCTGACCTACATCACTACGGTGCCGGCATGGGGACCGCAAGGCGTGGGCGACTTCTCACTCTACCCAACTACGATCCACGATCCTCTGACCAAGGCACCCTTTTCAGGAAATATCGTTCCAGCATCCTATCTATTTTCCCCACAGTCCCAGGTGGGCCAGAACGTCGTTGCCCTGTTTACGAACAACCGTGTCATCCCCAATCGACCGGGCCACGCCACTGCGAACAACTACCTCTACACCCCGCAACGCATCGATAATTCAAACGCCTTCGATATAAAGGTGGATCACAAGTTCACCGAGAAAGATAATGCATTCGGCCGCTATAGCCATTCGTATGATGACATTCTTCAGCCTGGCCTGTTGCCCACACCCCTTGTGGGAGCTAACATCAGCGGTCCTGCACAGCAGCCGGCATACCAGGCAGTGCTAAGCGAAACGCACGTCTTCTCACCCACGCTAGTGAATACGGTTCGATTCGGCTGGTCACGCATCTTTATCACCGCGCAAAACTTTAATGCTGGAAAGGGACTCTCGACGCAGATCGGCATCCCTGGAGTGATTAAGTCGAACGATGTGAAGAACACGGATGGCCTTCCCGTACTGAGCTTCACTGGCGCCACATCCATCGGTGATGCTGGCAACAGCCCGTCGCAGATCGGCACAAACAACTACCAGGCAAACGACAGCGTCAGCCTGCTTCGGGGCAAGCATTCCTTCGACTTCGGCACCGAGATCGTGCGGCCGCAGTACAACATGTATCAAAGCGCGGCTGAACACGGCACGATGAGCTTTACTGGCAATTTTACCGGGCTCGGCCTGGCCGACCTGGTCCTGGGCGCTCCGACGAGCGGAACGTACCAGTACGTTCCAGGAACGCGTGGCTTTCGCCAACTCGACGTCGCATTTTACGCGCAGGACAGCTACAAGATCACAAATTCTCTAACCCTGAACTTGGGCGTGCGTTATGAGAATTTCCTCGGCTGGCCGTGGACTGAAGTCAACAACCGTATGTACCAATTCGATCCAACGCTCTCGACAACGCAGGTTTTCCAGGTTGGCGCGCATGGGGTATCTCGATCTGGGGTCAAAGGAAACAACTTCAATTTTGGACCGCGCGTCGGGTTCGCCTACCGGCTTTTCCCGAAGACCACTGTCCATGCGGGCTATGGGATGTACTATGCAGCGCCAAATGTAGTGAACTCCAGCGGCCTGTCTAACAACGCGCCGGGCATCGATTATTGGGCTTTCAACAACACGGCTTATGGCGCGCCAACATTCAACTGGGTTTCGAATGGATTTGTGCATGCCGAAGGTACGACCGATGCACCGAAGGGCGCTCCGTTGTACGCTGTCGATCCCCACGCAAAAACGCCATACAGTGAACAATGGCACGCAAGCGTGCAGCAGCAGATCGGCTCTGTCAATCGGTTGACCATATCTTACGTGGGCAACTCCGGTGTGCATCTTGATGCGCTATTCGACATCAACCAGGCGACGCCTGGCAGCACGCCCATCGCGACGCGCCGTCCGTATCCGTACTTCTCGCAGATATGGCAGTTACGGACGAGTCTGCGCTCAAACTACAACGGGCTACAGGCGATGTGGGAGACGCGTGCGCATAATCTGATCGTCCAGGCCTCTTACACCTATAGTCACTCACTCGATCAGAACTCCAACAATCCCGGCACAATCGTCAACTCCTATAACCCGCATACCGACTACGGGAACTCTGACCAAAACATCCCTAACCGTTTGGTTGGCAGCGCCAATTACACGCTGCCATTCAACGGATCGGGCCCCTACCGTCATCTCGTACAAGGCTGGCACCTAAACGCTATCTTCACCTTCTCTGATGGCATTCCGTTCTCTGTGCTTGCCGGTTCCAACTCGCTCGGCATTGCCGACGGCATCACGCCACGCGCATCGCTACTGAGCGGCGATGGAAACGGTTCATTGCCCGCGGGCAAGCGCACTCTGCAACAGTGGTTCAACACCGTCGCCTTCGCTGATCCTGGCGCGCAACAATGGGGCAATTCAGGCCGCAATATTCTTCAAGGTCCTGGAACCAAAGACGTCGACTTTTCCATCTTCAAGAACATCGCACTGCGAGAATTGACCACACTCCAGTTGCGGACGGAATTCTTCAACCTGTTCAACACGCCCCAGTTCAACAACCCGAACGCTACGGTCGGACCCGGCTTTGGGACGATTTCTTCGGCCGGCTCCCCGACAACCCTTCAACGCACCTCGCGCGAAATTCAGTTGGCGGCGAAGATCAGTTTCTGATCCGACTGTGACCGGACTGATAGTCGAAACAAGCGACGGAGAGCGCAAAGATGATTTTGGATCCGCTCTCTATCGCGCAACAATCAACAAGTTTGCCCCTCACGAGTTTCACTATGCGTCCTGCAGATTTCAGCTTGTTGCTCAAGAAGATAGTTATCGGTGTGGTGATCGCTGCCATACCCCTGCTCATCATTACCAGCGGCCTCTGGCTGACGCGGATACTGCTCGATCATCCGCAGTCGCCAGTGGTCCTGGTACACGCACATGCACATCGGTAATCGGAGACGAAAATTGCGCGCGACAAAAACCAACTCGCAGGCGGATGTCGTCGTTGACATATACACTGACTGGTCAGTATGGTTATTCGAGAATCCAAAGGCCAAAGATCCGAGGCCCATCCCGGCCGGCGACCAGAGAAAAAACCGCCCAGGTAACCAATTCGAAAGGAAGAAAGATGAAGAAACTCCTCACATCCTCTATTCTCCTCATCGCCTCCTCTGCTTTCGCGGCAGGAACGCCCGCTCTGTCGGGTAAGTGGGCGGTTCACAACAACATCGCCGGAAATGAAAGCGATCAGGCGTGCACGTTCTCGGTCGCGGACAACAAGATTTCCGGCAGTTGCAAGTCCCTAGAAGACAAAGATCTGCCCGTGACTGGCACAGTTGATGGGAACAAGGTGACCTGGCAATTCAAGAGCGACTACAACGGCACCGAGTTAACCATGGTATACGCGGCTACGCTCGACGACTCGGGCAAGATCTCAGGAAGCGTCGAGGTTCAACCGTTCGGGGTTACTGGAGACTTCAGTGCATCCCCGTCCAAAGAAGGGAGCCAGCCGGCCAAGTAGATACGGTCAGGCGTACCTATTGCACGAGCGCAAAGGGATGCAACCATGCTTCTATACCGGTTCTCATTGTTGAGCACGATGCCCGCCAACAGTCCGACTTCGATTCACTTACTGCCCGACTGACGGAGAATCCAGATGCAGCATCCTTTGCCTCGGCTGATCGTTCTATTCCTTGCCGTAATTTGTGTTCCATTGCCAGTGGCGCTGGCGGAATCCCAGCTAGGCCGCCAGGTGATCCGCGCCGATTTTGGCTGGAAATTCTCTTTGGGCGATCCTGCCGGAGCGGAAACTCCATCATTCGACGATTCCAGCTGGCGGCAGGTGGACCTTCCGCACGACTGGAGC
>Ga0137385_10000822_pt1 | contig 25692 bp, 22 predicted proteins | sample SagtaG_FD_104921 | JGI IMG/M metagenome (GOLD analysis project Ga0137385, IMG submission 104921) | Vadose zone soil microbial communities from Sagehorn Ranch, Mendocino, California, USA - Sage2_R_80_16 metaG | ecosystem: Environmental > Terrestrial > Soil > Vadose zone | place: USA: California... | reverse complement strand
CAGCGATCGCCGGGCACCAATGTGGTGGTGATCGAGGGTACGACTGCCTCGCTGCTGCCTGAACTCTGGCAAGGCCGCCTCGACCTGGTGGTGGGGCGTTTGCCACCACCACCCGATACGCTGGGCAGCTTCGAGGAGAAGGAACTTCTCGAGGAACCAGTGACACTGGTAACAGGCCGTCAGCATCCGTTGGCCCGCAGGAAAACCCTGGCATGGTCTGACCTGCACCCCTATCCGTGGATCTTGCCGCCGCCCGGTTCGATCCTGCGCGATCCGCTGGAGCGGGCACTCGAAGCGCACGACGTGCCGCTGACCAACAACTACATCGAAACGCTTTCGATCCACGTCGTGCGCGCACACCTGCAAGTCTCGGATTGCATTGCCGTAATGGCAGACACGTCCGCCAACGACAGCACGCAGCCTCTTCATACGCTTCCGTTGAGCTTGCCTCGATTGCTCCGCCCGGCCGGCGTGCTGTGGAATCGCAACCGCGGTCTGACGCCCAGCGCGCAACTCATGGTTTCGTGTCTGGAAGAGGCCGCTCAGGTTCTCGCGGTGAAAGGGCAGGGCGCGCGCTAACCGTCCCCTTCGACGAGGTTGATCCTCGGGAGCGGGCCAGCCCTCCACCCGCCCACGCTCCCGACGTGGGCCTTAACCATTTGCTCAAGCCACCGGCAGTTTTTCTCAATTGACCCGCGTCGGTGCGCTGGCAAAATTGGGTTGCGTTCACTCATAAGCGAACGACAACGCGATCCATCCCGGAAGCGGAGACCATCTCCGACCCGGCACGATGGCGGATCGCGGATCAATACAAGGAGACAGGGACGACCATGAACTATAGGACCGTAATATGCGCCTGCGCGGCGCTGTTGAGTTTTGCCGCAACGGCGTTTGCCGGGCCAGCTCCTGATCAGTCTGTCGAAAAGTTCTATCGCGGGAAGGTCTTGACACTTGTTGTCAGCGCCGACGCAGGCACTGTGACCGACATCGTTGCGCGTCAATTCTCGCGATTTTTCGTTAAGTACATTCCCGGACATCCTCAGGCAGTGGTGATGAACGTGGTCGGGGCTGGAGGAATGGTAGCGGCAGCCTCGCTCCAGTCCAGACAGCCTAATGACGGTACCGTTATCGGCTTCCTGCAACGCAACAACCTCTATATTCCGCTGCTTGACCCGAGGCAAAACAGATTTGACCCGCGGAAAGTCAGGTGGCTTGGCAGTCTCAACAAGGTCGAATACTGCCTGGTCTCAATGACCCGATCTGGCGTGACCACGGCGAATGATCTCACCAGAAAGAAAATGTATATCGGTGCGACCGGTTACGCTAACGAGGACAGGACGCTGCCCGCGCTGCTCGATGAGTATCTTGGTGCCAAGATGGCCATTGTGCCAGGCTATACGGGTCGCGGCGAGGTTTATCTGGCGATGCAGCGCGGTGAGGTCGACGGTTGGGCCTCGACCATTGACGGACTGCAGCAGGGCGAGCCAGTGCGGATGCTCGCTGACGGCAAGATGAAGGTGTTGCTGCATCTTGGCTGGAAAAGCCCACCGCAATTCCCGGATGTCCCGAACCTGAGCGCCTATATCACGAAACCAGATGACAAGGCGCTCTTCAACCTGTTCCTGCTGCCGTTCGAGGCGGGACGGCCGATCGCCGTACCGAAGGACGTCCCTCAGGATCGTCTCGATGCGCTGCGTGAGGCCTTTTCAAAGACGATCGCGGATCCCGAGTTCATCGAGGCAATGAAACGTTCAGGCTTTCCAATCGATCCAATCGACGGAGGCGCGGTGGAACAGATCGTCAGCAAGCTGTACGCCACTCCCGACTCGCAGCTCAAGAACGCACGCAAGCTCATCTTCAGTTCTCACTGAAAGCAGCAAGGGAAGTGCGGGTGTCAGTCCCGCTCTCGCGCGGCCCCGGTCTGCTCTGAACTGAAAAAGAGAATGTCATGAACCTCATGTGGGTGAATGACAGCAAACCACTAAGAGGTCCTATCACATGACGCCCGAAATCATCGACATTCACCCCCATATCATTTCGACGGACACTGTCCGCTACCCGATCGCTCCTCAGCATGGACATCGCTCGAATTGGTCTGCCACGCGCCCTGTCACGTTCGAGCAGATGATCGCGGAGATGGATGAGGCCGGAGTTGCGAAAGCTGCGATCGTGCACTCCTCAACGACCTACGGTCACAATAACTCCTATGTGGCTGACAGCGTGGCGCAGTACCCGAAGCGTTTTACCGGTGTCTATTCCTTCGACTTGCTGGCGCCCGATGCGTTGAAGACCTTTGATTACTGGTTGGACCATGGAATGGGCGGAATCCGGCTTTTCACTGGCGGGGCGACTCACCAGAGTGACGGGAGCTGGCTGGTCAATCCGGCGACGTTCCCGATCTGGGAGCGCTGTGCCGGGATCGGCATGACCATGGTCGTCCAGACGACGCTGGAAGGTCTGTCTATGGTGGCCGAGTTGGCCGAACGTTTCCCCACCGTCAGGATTGCCCTCGATCACTGCGCCAGACCCCAGCTCGACGACGGCGCGCCCTATGCGCGTTGTGCGGCGCTATTCGAACTGGCGAAGTATGACAACGTCTATATGAAGATCACCCCGCGGACCTTTGATCTCGCGCAGGCGGCACCAGGTGGACCAGACGCATTTTTCCCGCACCTGGTGAAGGTGTTCGGCGCAGATCATCTGGCCTTCGGCTCGAACTATCCGGCCTCTGCGGGGCCGTTGAAGAAGCTGATCGATCAAGGGCACACCTGTTTCGCAAGTCTCAGCGAGGAGGAGCGTGCATGGGTGTGGGGCCGTACGGCGAAAGTCCTTTACCCTACCCTGGCTGACTGACTGAGCTTGTGGCGATGTCGAAGAGCCAGCGCCGGTGCGCGGACGGGCGGGCGGCAACCGTTGCCTGCTCGCACTGTGCTTTCAGCTGATTCGATGCTGAAATCTTCGACCCTTACAGGCTCACAACGTGAGCTTACTGAGCCGGCTCTCTCATCAGGATGACTCATGCATTTTTACAACGACGCAACTCTGTTGGCAGCAGGCCATGCGCTGACGACGCTCTTGCAATTTAACCGCCTCATCTTTCTTGTTTTCGGCGTCGTGGTCGGACTGGCGATCGGGCTGTTGCCCGGGATCGGCGGACTCACGGGCTTTGCACTTCTGGTGCCGTTCACCTACACGATGGATCCTTATGCGGCCTTTGCGATGTTGCTCGGCATGGCTTCGGTCATTACGACTTCGGACGTGATTCCCGCAGTACTCTTCGGCGTCCCAGGTCACGCGGCTTCTCAGGCCACGGTGCTCGACGGTCTGCCAATGACCAGGCGCGGTGAAGCGGCGCGCGCGTTGAGTGCGTGCTACACGTCCTCGTTGCTAGGCGGGCTCATCGGGGCGGTCATCCTTGCATTCTCGCTGCCGCTGGTGCGGCCTTTCGTTCTCTCCATTGGCACGCCTGAAATGCTGGCGCTCACGATCTTCGGCGTTTCAATGGTCTCGGCACTATCGGGCAACGCGCCGCTGAGGGGGGTGGTCGCAGCCTGCTTCGGCATTCTGGTTGGCATGATCGGCACCAATGTCGCAACCGGACAAATGCGCTGGACGGGAGATCTCCTTTACCTGCAGGACGGTATTCCGCTGGTGCCGATCATACTCGGCATATTCGCGCTACCCGAGCTGTGCGATCTCGCCATCCGACGCGCGGCAATCGCCGAAAATGTGCGGTTCACTTCGCGCGAGGGGATGCGGCAGGGTGTCATCGACACTCTTCGAAACTGGTTCCTGGTCCTTCGCTGCGGCGCGCTTGGCTCGGTCCTTGGTGCGGTTCCCGGCATTACCGGGGCTGTGACGGACTGGATCGCCTATGGTCATGCACTGCAGACCTCGAAGGGCGCGAAGCAATCCTTTACCAAGGGCGATGTGCGCGGTGTGATCGCCCCGGAGGCGGCCAATAATGCGAGGGAGGGCGGTAGCCTGGTGCCCCTGCTGTCTTTCGGCGTACCCGGTGGCGCGGCGCAGGCTATCCTGCTAGGGGCGATGATGGTGCATGGGTTTATCCCCGGGCCCGACATGCTGACCAGGCATCTCGATCTGACCTATTCCATGGTCTGGTCGATCGCGCTTGCCAATATCTTCGGAGCGGGCCTCTGCTTCCTGCTCAGCGGGCAATTTGCAAAGATCTCGACTCTGCGCTACACGCTCATCCTGCCGGTCATCATGCCCATCATCTATGTCGGCGCCTTCCAGGGTTCGCGTAGCTGGGGCGACCTGTTCGTGCTGCTCATTGCCGGGCTGATCGGCTGGACCATGAAGCGCCTGAAATGGGTGCGTCCGCCGTTGATCCTCGGCCTTGTGCTCGGCGTGCTGATGGAACGTTACATGTCGATCTCTTTCGTGCGCTATGGCACGGATTGGCTGCATCGGCCGGTGGTGATGGTTCTGCTCACCCTCGCGGCACTGGTCTTTTTCAAGCCGCTGTTCAAGCTGGTGCACGGAGGCGGGCTCGCGCGGCTGCGGCCGAGCGGAAAAATCGTCCTCAAGCTCGAGGACCTCGTCTATGTATGCTTTATCGGCATCGGGGTCTACATGCTTGTGACTTCGCAGGGATGGCTCCTGATGGCCAGAATCGGACCGACGGTAGTCGCGAGCATCCTTGTCATCGCCGGAACCATCAGTCTCGCATACAAGATCTTCGTCATTCCGGCACAGGCAGGACCGACACACGCCGGCGGTGGCATCCATATGGATGTGGCGAGCGACCACGGAGAGAGGTTGCCGAACAGGTTGATTCTGATGCGGGCAGCGAGGTTTTTTGGCTGGTTCCTCGCGTTTCTCGTCTGCATGTCCCTGATCGGTATGATCCCGACGGTGCCGCTGATGATCGTAGCCTACATGCGCATCGAGGGGCGCGAGTCCTGGCGGCTCAGTCTGATCCTCGCGGTTTGCGTGACAGTGCTCCTTTATGCGGTCTTCAACCAGATTATCCATATTCCCTGGCCGGACAGCTTACTCGGGCAGTTGTATCCGGCGCTGACTGTTGGCGGCACCTGACGGTTTGACCGCTCCTCTTGCTTGCCGGGAGGCGCGGCACGTCGAGCGCGTCGAAAGAGGAGTAAATTTTTGACGTAGTGCATAGTATTCCTATTGATATGGAGCATGCCAATCTGGAATCCTGCAACAGCATCTTTTCACTTGAAGGTAAAAGTATGATGGACAATCGACTCGAGCGGATCGACGCGGAGAAGGCCACCGACGAACAGAAGAAAGTCATTGCGCGGCTGGGCGAGGGGCGCGGTCGGATTCCAACACCGTTCAACATCTGGCTGCACAACCCGCATCTGGCCGAAGGGATGGAGATCATTGGTACCCACGTCGACCATTCACCGGTGCTGAGCGAGGCAGAAAGCGAAGTGGCGATTCTCTCGACGGCGGTTTTCTGGAACGCGCCCTATGTCATTGCCAACCACCGCCGGCACGCGCTGAAGTCCGGGGTTCCGGAGCCGGTGGTCACCGCCATTCTGGAAAAGCGGCGACCCGTAGCGGGCGAGGGGCGATTGGGCCCGGTCTGCGACGCTGTCTGTGACATCCTCGCCGGAGGCGTGATCGACGACGTGCGCTTTGCCCGTTACGAGACCGAACTGGGCCGCGCGGTGATTGCCGAGCTGCTCATCACGGTAGGCTATTTCACTTCGATTTCGCTCGGTATGAGTTTGCACGCGCTACAGCCCAAGGATTGACCGTCCATCCCGCGCCGGCAAACGGAGCCCGTCTGGTACGTTCGGGCGATTAAACCGGACGACTACCAGAGCGGACTATGCGTCCAGTTTGTTCGATGGCTTGCCGCTGCCCGAGCACGTTTCTTAACGACATGCTAAACCGGGGAAGGTACAAGAAATGTCAGCGCTTGACTGGTACCTGCAGATCAACCTGAAGGCGAGGCACATGCGCCTGCTCGTGACGATCGACACATACCGAAATCTGACCCAGGTGGCGGAAGTAACTCATGTGACGCTACCTGCCGTGTCGAAGTCACTGGCCGAACTCGAACGGGGTCTCGGGCTCACATTGTTTGCGCGCACCGCGCAGGGCCTGGTCCCGACGCAGTATGGTGATTGCCTCATTCGTCACGCGCGGGCGATGTTAACGATCCTGCACCAGGCCCGCGATGAGTTGAAGGCGCTGAGCTCTGGGACGGAGGGCAAGGTTCACATCGGCATGCTGCCTGCCTCAGCCTCTGTGCTGCTGCCACAGGCGCTGAGCCTGCTCAAGCAGCGGTCGCCGGGCACCAATGTGGTGGTGATCGAGGGTACGACGGCCTCGCTGCTGCCTGAACTCTGGCAAGGCCGCCTCGACCTGGTGGTGGGGCGTCTGCCACCACCACCCGATACGCTGGGCAGCTTCGAGGAGAAGGAACTTCTCGAGGAACCAGTGACGCTGGTAACGGGCCGTCATCATCCGTTGGCCCGCAGGAAAAGCCTCGCATGGTCTGACCTGCACCCCTATCCGTGGATCTTGCCGCCGCCCGGTTCGATCCTGCGCGATCCGCTGGAGCGGGCATTCCAAGCGCACGACGTGCCGCTGACCAACAACTACATCGAAACGCTTTCGATTCACGTCGCGCGCGCACACCTGCAAATCTCGGATTTTATTGCTGTGATGGCCGATACGCCCGCCAACGACACCGCGCAGCCTCTTCATACGCTTCCGTTGAGCTTGCCTCGATTGCTCCGCCCGGCCGGCGTGCTGTGGAATCGCAACCGCGGCCTGACGCCCAGCGCGCAACTCATGGTCTCGTGCCTGGAAGAGGCGGCTCGACGTCTGCTGGCGGGCCACGACAGCACATCGCGAATGGCGTCGTCCGCGGCCAAATCGAACCGAATCGATCAATCCCCGGGCGCGGATTGAGGGGGACGCATACGGGCGCCGTTCTTTCTGTGCGATCGCGGTCATGCCGACACGGCCGGGCGTGCCCGCGTACCGAAGCGGTCCCGCACTGAACGCCGAGCCGGAACCGAAGTGGAGTGAGATGTACCAGCACGCCAACGTAGCTGAGCTTCGGTGCACTCGCTGGCTCATCAGGGGGCTTTACCAATTGGTTAAGACGTCGGCGGCTTATTTCAATAGACGGAAAACGATGGCCGAAAGATCATGTAGTCAGGAAATCACCTGAGCTGCCGCCCGACTTCCCATACTTGACATTGGGCTGGCGAACGAAGACAGGTTGATCAGTTTGTCTAGTTCAAAGGAGACTAAGTTGACCCAAAAAGTGCACCTCAAGATCGCAATTGCTGACCATCCGCATACCTCTGCGATCCGTGACGGCTCCATCCCGATCGAAGGCGTTGACGCCGAGTTCATCACAGTCCATCCGCAGATCGGCGCCTTCCGCCGCATGGTTCGCGACGTCGAGTTCGACGTGTGCGAACTGGCGCCGACGACCTACATCATTGCACGCGCATATGGCGCGCCTTTCGTCGCGCTTCCCATCTTTGTCGTCCGGCGCTTCCACCACGCCGGGCTGCTGGTACGCCCAGACGCGGGGATCAAGACGCCCAGGGATCTCGAGGGCAAGAAGGTAGGGGTACGCGCCTATTCGGTCACGACTGGCGCATGGACGCGTCAGGTCCTGATGGACGAATTCGGCCTCGATTCGTCGAAGGTGACCTGGGTGGTGGATGACGAGGAGCATGTCACGCAGCTCAAGCTACCGCCGAACGTGATCCATGCTCCCGCTGGCAGCTCCCTGGCAGAGATGATGGAGAAGGGCGAACTGGCGGCAGGCTTTGGCGCCAACGCGGGCATTGGCCGGACCGGCGCACCGACGGGTGGCTGGAAGGAAGTCGAGGCCGACTATCCGGATCTCTTCCCGAATGCGGCCGAACTGGAGGCCGAGTACTACGCTCGTACTGGCGTGTACCCAATGCACGGCACTATCGTCGTCAAGGATTCGGTGCTCGCCGAGCATCCCTGGGTGGCCAAGTCGATCTACGACGCTTTCGATCGCGCCAAGAAGGAATGGCTGGCCCGTCTCGATGCGGGTGAACTCACTGACAAGAAAAACAAGAAGTATCTCGAGTTGCGCAAGATCGTCGGTCACGACCCGCTGCCCTACGGCATCGAGGAGAACCGCAAGACCATCGAGGCGCTCGAAGCCACCGCGTTCAAGCAAGGCTTGACGCCGCGGCGCATGTCCATGAGCGAGCTGTTCGTCGATCCCCGCGTCTGAATCCCGCACGGAAGAAAAAATGATCATCGATTGCCACGGTCACTTCACGACCGTCCCTGCATCGTTCCGCGACTGGCGTGCCAAGCAGATCGAGTTCGCCAACGACCCGGCCAATGCGCCGCCGCTCTCGGGAGCCCAAGTCACCGATGACGAGATCCGCGAGGGTGTCGGCAACGGCCAGCTACGCCTGCAGAAGGAGCGCGGCGGCGACCTCACGCTGTTCTCGCCAATCGCCGGCCTGATGAGCCACCACCTCGGCAACGAGCGCACGAGCCTTGAGTGGGCGGAGGTTTCGAACAACCTCGTGCGCCGCGTCTGCGACATCTACCCGGACAACTTCGTACCGGTCTGCCAGTTGCCACAGTCGCCGCTGGCTCCGCCCAAAAACTCCGTTGCCGAGCTGCGCCGCTGCGTCGAGGAGATGGGATTTGTCGGCTGCAACCTGAATCCCGACCCGAGCGGCGGCTACTGGACCGGCAAGCCGGTGACGGACCGCGAGTGGTACCCGCTCTACGAGGCGCTGTGCGACCTCGACGTGCCCGCCATGATTCACGTTGCGGCCTCGTGCAACCCCTGCCACCACGGCACCGGCGCGCATTACCTGAACGCCGACACCTCGGTCTTCATGCAGCTGTTGCAGAGCGACCTCTTCAAGGACTTCCCGACGCTGCGCCTGGTCATCCCGCACGGCGGTGGCGCCGTGCCCTACCACTGGGGCCGCTACCGTGGCATGTCGCTGGAGATCGCCAAGCGCCCGCTCGAAGGCCTCCTGAACAACATCTTCTTCGACACCTGCGTCTACCACCACCCGGGCGTGGAACTGCTGACCAAGGTCGTGCCGACGAGCAACGTGCTGTTCGGCTCCGAAATGGTTGGCGCCGTGCGCGGCCGCGATCCGAACACCGGCGAGTACTTCGACGACACAAAGCGCTACATCGACGCCTGTGCAGCACTGAACGAGGCCGAGCGGCATGCCATCTTCGAGGGCAATGCGCGCCGCGTCTATCCGCGCCTGGACAAGCACCTCAAGGCCAAGGGCCTGTAAGTAAGCCGATAAGTAAGCCGATAGCTGGACGGACACCATGAACATCATCGATATTCATCCTCATATCATCTCGGACGACGAGAAGCGCTACCCACCCGCACCGCTGTTCGGCAAGCGCTCGGACTGGTCGCAGGAGCGGCCCAACACTGTTGAAGCTCTGATCAAGGCCATGGATGAGGCTGGCGTCGCCAAGGCCGCCGTTGTGCATTCATCGACGACCTACGGCTTCGACAATAGCTATGTCGTCGACGGCTGCAATCAGTACAAGGACCGGCTCGTCGCCGTCGGTTCCGTGGATATGCTGGCCGACGACGTGCCGGCGGTGATCAACGTCTGGGCCGGCAAGGGCCTCGCCGGCTTGCGCATCTTCACCGGCGGCTCGACCAAGGACTTTGACCCTAGTGAGCTCGACAACCCCAAGTCCTTTAAGGCTTGGGAGATGCTGGCCGAACTGAAGTTGCCCATGTGCATACAGACCGGGCCGATTGGCCTGCCGCAGGTACGCATGCTGGCCAAGAAGTTCCCGACTGTGGACATCATCCTCGACCACCTCGGCCGTCCTGATGTGCTCGACGGCCCACCCTATGCCAACGCTGCAAGCTTGTTCGCTCTGGCCGACCTGTCCAACATCTACCTCAAGCTCACGCCACGCATTTTCGGCGACGTGACGAAGGAGAGGGCCAGTGCCGAGACATTCTTCCCGCGCGTTGTCGAGGTGTTCGGCGCGCAGCGCATGGCTTGGGGCTCGAACTTCCCGACCTCGCCCGGCACACTCAAGGAAATCCTGGCGACGGCTGAGAAAGGACTGGCCCGCCTCGGCGAGGAAGACCGCGCCTGGATCTTCGGCAAGACTGCGCAGAAGCTATACCCGGCCTTGAGCTGAGGTTCGAATCATGCCAACCGCGTGTGCCGCCGACTGAAGCGGCGCCGCAGCGAGAAAGAGAGATTTATATGTCGACCATCCGCCTCAATAGCATTATTCGCGCGTTCGAATCGGGCAAGGCCGCGCACACCGCCTTCGCCAAGCTCGATAAGCAGACCGCCATCGAGATGAGCGATTCGCCCTATGACGGCATCGTCTTCGAGATGGAGCACAACCCGTATGACGTGAGCGCGCTTGGCGACGCTCTGCAGTACATGCTCAGCCGCAAGCAGATCGCCGAGTCCGCATCGGTGGCGACCAAAGTGACGCCGCTAGCGCGTATTCCGGCCAACGGCGTCGAGATGAACCAGAGCTTTGCCAAGCAGGTGCTGGACCGCGGCGCTTACGGCGTGATCTGGCCGCATGTGGCGACCGTCGAGCAGGCTTACAACGCTGTCGCGTCCTGCCGTTACGCGCGGCCGAAGAACGCGCCACTGTACGAGCCAAAGGGTGTGCGCGGCGACGGCCCGGCCAACGCGGCGCGCTACTGGGGACTTTCGATGCAGGAGTACTACGAAAAGGCTGACGTCTGGCCGCTGGCGCCGCAGGGCGAGATCCTCGTCGGGCTGATGTGCGAGAGCACGCAGGCCATCGAGAACCTCGACGACATCCTCGCCAACGTGCCCGGCATCGGTTTCATCCTGATCGGCGAAGGCGACCTCAGTCAGGAACTGGGCTTCCCGCGCCAGTATGAGCACCCCGAGGTCGTGAATGCGATGCGCCAGATCGTCGAGACCTGCCACAAGCACAAGGTTGTCGTCGGCAATCCGCACGTCACGGCCAAGAACCATCGCCGTCTGGTCGACGAGGGGTATCGTCTTCTCCTGTCGGCGCCGCAGCGGACCTATGGCGTGGTCGGTCTCGCCCGCGAAGTGGCGGGTTACTGATGAACGGCGCGGAAAGTCTCGTCGCCACCCTGGTCGACCAGGGCGTGGACATCTGCTTTGCCAACCCAGGAACCTCGGAGATGCATTTCCTTGCGGCGCTAGGTGACAACCCGAAAATGCGCAGCGTGCTGTGCCTGTTCGAGGGCGTGGCGACCGGCGCCGCCGACGGCTGGTACCGGATGAAGGACAAACCGGCCTCGACGCTGCTGCACCTGGGGCCTGGCCTGGCCAATGGTCTCGCGAACATCCACAATGCAAAACGCGCTTCGTCGGGCATGGTCAACGTCGTCGGCGAACATTCGGTATCGCACCTCAAGTATGACCCGCCGCTGACCTCCGACATCGAGGGTCTGGCGCGGCCGCTGAGCCACTGGGTGCGCCGTGCCGAATCGTCGAACACGATTGCCTGGGACACCGCCCAGGCAGTGGCCAGGGCCAGCGAGCATCCGGGCAGGATTGCCACGCTGATCCTGCCTGGCGATACCTCCTGGCAGCAGGTCGCAGGGGCCCCGGTGCTGCCGCCACCCGTCGTGGCCACGCGCAAGACGCCGAGCGCCGCACGCATCGAGCACGTCGCCCGCGTGCTGCGCTCGGGTGAGCCGACACTGATCATCCTGGCCAACAAAGCCACGCGCGGTGTGGCGCTCGAAAAGGCCGGCCGCGTGGCCACAGCCACCGGCGCGCAGTTGGGCTCGCAGTTCTTCACTGCACGCATCGAGCGCGGCGCAGGCCGCGTGCCGATGGCGCGCATCCCCTACGCGGTCGCGCAGGCCACGGCTTTCCTCAACGGCTTCAGACACATCGTCACGGTCGAAACCCGTGAGCCCGTGGCCTTCTTTGCCTACCCGGACAAGCCCAGTCTGCTCAAGGCCGAAGGCACGCTGGTACATACGCTCGTCGAGGCTGACGAGGACAGCGAACTCGCCTTCGACATGCTGCTGCAGGCGCTCGGCGCCGACGGCACCACACCGCTCGTGCAGCCGCGCATCGAGACGCCGGTGCCGACCGGCGCGCTCAACCCCACGAGCATCGCTCACGCGCTGGCAGCGGCCCTGCCCGAACACTGCATCGTCGTGGACGAATCACTGACGACGGGTCGTGAGTCCATGAACCTGACCATGGGCGCGCGGCCGCACGACCTCATCAACAACCTGGGCGGCTCCATCGGTTACGCCACGCCCGTGGCCACCGGCGCGGCGCTGGCTTGTCCCGATCAACGCGTTTTCTGCATGGTCGGCGACGGCAGCGCGATGTACACGATCCAGTCACTATGGACTCAGGCGCGCGAGGGTCTGAATGTAACGACAATCATCTTTGCAAATAACAGCTACGCGATTCTCAAGGCCGAGTACGCCAATATGGGTGCGGGCACGCCTGGCGAACGCGCGTTGTCCATGATCGACATCGACAAGCCGCGCATCGACTGGTTGGCCATGGCCAAGAGCATGGGCGTGCCGGCGGTAGCGGTGGACACGGCAGAGGGCTTCCATAAGGCGATGCTGGACTCGGTGCGCGAGCCGGGTCCCTGCCTCATCGAGGTCCGACTGTAGTTCGATCCAGAAGATTCAAGCAAAAGGAGTGAAATCTATGACAACGACGCAGACCGGGGTGCCGACGTTGCGCACCAATCTGGCCGAATACGCGGTGACGAAGGCGATGCGGGATGGGCGGGTGACGTCCGACCTCGTGATGCTCGACTACTGTGGGCCGACGCCGGCGCACAACGGCTTCAAGGCCATGGTGCGCGAGAACAAGTTCGACGCCGGCGAGCTCGCAATCGTCACGTTCCTGCAGGCCAAGGCCTACGGCAAGCCATACGTTTTGCTGCCGACGCCGATTTCCGGGCGCTTCCAGCACCATTGCGCCGGTTACAACATCGACTTCGGGCACCTCGATCCGAAAGATATCGAGGGAAAAAAGGTCGGCGTGCGGACTTACACGCAGACGACCGCGCTGTGGATTCGCGGCGTTCTGCGCCACGAATACGGTGTCGACCTTGATAAGGTGACGTGGATGACGCTGGGTGATGGACACCTTGCCGAGTATAGCGATCCTCAAAACTGCGAACGCCTGCCGGCTGGCTCGTCGATTCCGCAAATGATGCTCAACGGCGAGCTTGCTGCAGCGTTGCTCGGCGAAGACATGCCGAAGGACGAACGCGTGCGCACGCTGGTGCCCGATGCTCATGCAGCCGCGAAAGACTGGTTTGCGCGCACGGGGGTAGTCCCGATTAACCACATGTTCGTGGTGCACGAGAATGTGTCGAAGCAGCGTCCTGATGTTGTTCGTGAGCTATATCGAATGATTGTGGAAAGCCGCTCGCTTGCCGAAGGGGGGCCGGCCGTGTTCCCGCCAATTGGACTGGAAGCAAACCGCAAGGGCCTGCAGCTCGCGATCGACTGGGCGCTCGATCAGAAGATCATTCCGCGTCGCCTGTCCGTCGATGAGTTGTTCGACGATGTGACCGGCAGCCTTGGGTGAGTGATAAATGACCGTCAGGAGCGTCTGCGCTAGTCGGATGCTCCTCGCGGCGACGGCTGGTGCCAGGCCCAGCCACGCTTGGTGCCGCGTCAGGAGTTCAGCAGAAAAGCGTGCGTCGAGTAGAACAGAGAAACCATCGGAGACGGAGTGACAGAGACAACTCGGCGGCAAGAGGCGAGGCCCGAGAATCGCTGGGTCATTCTGGTGCTGCTTGCGCTCGGGCTGATGATCTCCTTCGTGGACCGCACGAGCATGTCCGCCGCTCTCGCCGACCATCATTTCGTGCGAGAGTATGGGCTGACACACGTCGAGCGCGGCTGGCTCGGCTCCGCGATGTTCTGGTCCTACGGCCTGCTTCAGATGCCCATGGGCTGGCTGGTCGATCGCTATGGCGTGAAATGGCCTTACTCGATCTGCTTCCTGCTGTGGTGTCTGGCAGCGGCTGCAACCGGCCTCGTCACGACGCTTTCCGCCCTTATCCTTGTGCGCCTGCTGATTGGCGTCGCTGAAGCCGTGGTGGTTCCCGCCACCTATCGATACCTCGCCAACAACTTCGATGAAACCCGGAAGGGCACTGCTCTAGGGATCTACTCCATCGGAGGGAAGATGGGGCCGGCGCTTGGCGCGCCGATCGCTGCGTGGCTGATCGCAATCAGTTCATGGAAAGCAATGTTCGTTGTCACCGGACTGGCTGGGCTGATCTGGCTGCTGCCGTGGCTGCTTATGCTCAACAACGATTTTCCGTCCAAGGCCGAGTTAGCGGCGGCCAGGCGGCGAGCGGCGTCGGTGCCGCTTGGCAATCTTCTGTCGAGTCCAGTGGTGTGGGGCGGACTGGTTACCAATTTTTGCTATAGCTATTTCGCGTTCTACTGCATGACGTGGATGCCGGCGTATCTGGTCGAACAACGCGGCCTTTCGCTGGAGCAATCTGGGCTCTACACTTTCTTTAGCTTCGCTGGCATCGCGATTGTCGCGGCGTTCGCCGGATGGGCAGCGGACCGGCTAATCGCGCGTGGCCACGATGCCGTAATGGTGCGCAAATCGTTCATAGTGGCCGGCTTTATCGGTGGCACGACCGTTCTGCTCGGCGCTTACACGCGCTCGCCACAAATGGCCATATTCTGGAATGTGGTTTCTCTTTCCCTGCTGGGCCTGGTCACGGCAAACAATCTTGCTCTGGTCAAGCTCACGCTAATTCCCAAACAGGCGGTGGGGCTGAATACGGGCTTGCAGCAAGTAGCGACCAGCCTCGCAGGTGGCGTTTCAGCCAGCCTGTCGGGCTGGTTGCTCCATATGGGGGGCAGCTATACGCTGCCCATGCTGGCGATCTTCGTGTTTCTGCTGCTCGGGGCTGCCAGTACTTTGGTGTTGCTGCAGTGGAAATGGGCGCCGAAAGTCAATGAGAGCGAACACGGAGAGCCGCCGAACGAAGATATGGCGGCAGAGACCTTGCTGAGCGCCAACACGCTGAGCTCGAAAGACCGGCCGATACCACACTGATTCATTGGCATCCTAAGCTTTCCGTATTGACGCATGTGACAGACTTAAGAGTAGCACGCTCGAAGCACTCGAACATGGCCTGCATGCGAACGCGGTGTTTCGCTGCCATAGCATGGACGGAAACACAGAACATTGCCTTCCGCAGCATCTGATGCTCTTTTGATTTTATGCTATCGATAATTTTTTATATCTGCCTGCACGCCTACGCCGTGCAAGGCGGGCAGTTGTTGCCGTCCAATCCGGATGTCGAGCGCATTGGCATGCGCTCGCCTAAGCGACTTTGGGGAGGTATCGATCGTTTTGTTCTTCGGTCTCGCGCTGCTTGTCGATGGCTCTACGCCGCGCAAGAATGTCGCCGAGCGGATGGCCGATGCGAAGCCGCAATCCTTTATGTTGAATACCACGACTGCGTCGAGCGGCAGCACGCGGAGCCTCGCCGTATCGGCGTGCCGCAACTGATCGGATATTCCTCGCCGTTACGCACGCTGTCGAAAGAATGGAATCCGGCATGACGCGCGTCAACGATACATCGTCCCCCGCGCTCGAGGCGCGCGCGGGCGTGGCACCCTTGCTGCAGCATTCGGCAATGACGCGCTTCCTGATAGCTCGAGTCGGTTCCATCACTGCCCAGCAGATGCTAATGCTGGCGATCAGCTGGCATATGTATGAGCTGACATCCAGCGCCTGGTATCTCGGCCTCGTCGGACTGTTCCAGTTCATTCCGGGGCTCGCCACGACGTTTGTCGCCGGCCATTGCGCTGATCGCATGCATCGAGGGAAGATCGTTGCAGTCTGTCTCGTGGCCCAGGCAGCCACCGCCACGCTGCTTGCTGTATCAACCATGACACACATGGTGACTCGCGATTTGCTGCTGGCGCTCTCGCTTATTCTCGGCGCGATTCGGCCGTTTCAGATGTCAGGGCAGCAGGCGCTACTACCGATGCTCGTTCCGCAGACATTGCTGGCGCGGTCGATGGCGCTCAGCACGGTGGTACAGCAGGTATGCGTGATCGCCGGACCGGCGTTGGGCGGTTTGCTGTTCGCGATCGGCATCAACGCCCTCTATTTGACCTGCGCCGCGCTGTTCTGCGTGAGCGCTGTGATGTACGCGCTTATACGGTACGACTACGTTCCGCCGCCACGCGAACCCATCACGGCCGAGACAATCCTTGCTGGCTTGCGCTTCGTCTGGAGCAAACCTCTGTTGCTAGGTGGCATCTCTCTCGACCTGTTCGCTGTCTTGTTCGGCGGCGCCACAGCGCTGCTGCCTGTCTATGCGAAAGAGATTCTGCATGTAGGCCCGCAAGGACTGGGCTTGCTGCGCTCCGCTCCGGCTGTGGGAGCGCTTTGCGTCGGCCTCATGCTGTCCCGGCGTGCCATCGGCAGCGGCGTCGGCAAGAAACTGCTGATTGCTGTCGCCGTCTACGGAATGTGTATTGTTGCCTTCGGGCTTTCACGATCGTTTCCCTTATCACTGTTGCTGCTGGCGATCTCGGGCGGTGCCGACACGATCAGCGTGGTAGTGCGGCAGACACTTGTTCAACTGGAAACGCCGGATCGCATGCGCGGACGGGTCGCTGCCGTGAACACGCTCTTCATCGGTGCGAGTAATCAACTGGGGGAATTCGAATCTGGGGTGACTGCCACGGCGTTTGGCGTCATTGGCTCGGTCGTATTGGGTGGATGCGCGACGATCCTTGTCAGTGTTGCATGGAGTCGCCTGTTCAAGCCGCTCGCCAGACGCGAAACTTTGCACTGAAAGGCTCGCGTGTCGCGGGACGAGAGGGAAGGGAGAGCATAGCGGCGTGCAACACGGTGTCTGAAGAGGGTTAACGGTTCGGTTAAGCCGTTCGCCTTTAACTTCAATGGACGGCGGCCACGAAGAGCACGATGATGTTGATACCGCCTCGACTTCCTTGGGTTTGGAGCAAGTTTGATGCGCCGCGGAATCATGCTGAAATGGCCTGATGAGCGGGATGCAGGCAAGCGAGTCTTCCCGATTATCTGAAAGTATCAAGAGCGCGTAGGTATTGGCGACATGGGCAGTCAAGGGATGGTGTCTTGTCGTGCTGCATTACCACACGAGCCAAGTTGCCGATGTGGCAGCCTCGATTGTCAGTTCGGCCGCAGAGCACGGAGATGCGTATGAGCAGTCAGTGTAAATCCCTTCGGGTCCTTGTAAATGACTGGTTTGGAATCGGCGAAAATTTTCGAGTCTCCCGACCAGATCGTTGTAGAAAAATGCCGTGGCGAGTTGTAAGAGTCGAAGTAACTCGTTCGGCCGGAACCTTTGCGCTGGTCTTCTTTCGACATGGCGATGGATCATGGTGCGTCTATCCGCCCCCGACTGTTCAACCAACCATGAATTGGCTTCGAAACTAGTGGTACTGTCGCATGTTCGGATAGAAACTTACCGTCCGGCACGGCCTGTCAAACTGCACAGAGAACTTTGGCCTATAACTGCGGCGCGCCTCCAATCGAACAATGCTCAAGATGGTCGGGAGGATCGCAAATGTTGCGACGGTTATGGCCGCAGCGGACTGGGTGCACGTTTCTGGATGACACCCATGACTCTGCTTGGCGGTGCCTTTCTCTACGAGAAGTCCACGCTAGCGCGAACCATCGAATCGAAGCCGAGCGACATCTATTCTCGCCGAATACACCCTGATGCTCGTCGGTATCCAGAAGTTCGACAGGACGCCCGGCGCGCCACGTCTCACTCTGTCCAGCCCGTTCGGGTTAATGCCGTGTATGGCGGTGTCGTCGGCTCGGCGATTAGTTTGGACGTGAGAGGTGCGCAGATCGCCAACGTCGCCGGTGTGGACGAGGGTACCCGGCGATCCTCAGCGGCCGGCATATCTCATCCCGTCAAGCAGGACCTCGTGCAGTGTAGACGACTCGTCACCGTCATGCTCCGAAAGGCTTCCGGTCCGTGTACGCACCACGAATCTGTCTCGGCAAGATCAACTCCATTGAACTTATTTTAGGAAAACAACATGACCCTTACCGGCGAAATGCTCATCGGCTTTTCCACGATGCGAGGCACCAGGGGTGACCGGCGCGCGTTCAATCCCGCAACCAACTCGGATATCGCTGAGCCAGTATTTGGAATGGGCGGATCAGGGGAGGTTGAGCGTGCGGCTTCTCTGGCCTCCGAGGCTTTCGACGTCTATCGAAGTGTCCCGCTGGTAAAGCGCGCGGCATTTCTCGAGGCAATCGCCGACAATATCCTGCGCCTGGGAGACGAACTGATCGAGAGGGCGCACGCAGAGTCCGGATTGCCCGTACCGCGCCTGCAGGGAGAGCGGGCACGCACGGTCGGCCAGTTGCGCTTGTTCGCCAAGGTCGTTCGAGATGGACACTTTCTCGGTTCGACAATCGACGCTGCGCAGCCCGAGCGTCAGCCGTTGCCTCGCGTGGATCTTCGTCTGGCAAAAGTGCCGCTCGGACCGGTCGCTGTGTTCGGTGCAAGCAACTTCCCGCTTGCTTTCTCGGTTGCAGGCGGCGACACCGCATCCGCGCTCGCTGCTGGCGCGCCGGTCATAGTGAAGGCACACGGCGCGCATCTCGGCACTTCGGAACTTGTCGGCCGCGCAATCCAGAAGGCGGTCAGGGAGCAGGAATTGCCGGAAGGCGTGTTCTCGCTTCTGTTCGGTGCCGGCCGCAAGCTGGGCGAAGCTCTTGTTGCGCATCCCCTGATCAAGGCAGTCGGCTTCACGGGTTCACGCCAAGGAGGGCTCGCACTGGTGTGTATCGCCAATGCTCGCCCCGAGCCGATTCCTGTTTATGCCGAGATGAGCAGTATCAACCCTGTGTTCCTGTTTCCGGGTGCGCTCGCGAGCCGCGCCGAAGCGATAGGCAAGGCGTTTGCTGATTCGCTGACGATGGGCGCGGGACAGTTCTGCACGAACCCGGGTCTCGTCCTTGCCATCGATGGGCCGGACCTTGAACGGTTCATCAAGGCGGCCGGGGATGCGCTGGCTACCAGGCCGGCCCAGACGATGTTGACGCCCGGGATTTTCGATGCCTATTGCGCAGGAACGAAAAACGTCGGCGAGGTTCCGGGCGTGACGAAAGTGGCTCAGGGCGAGCCGACTGATGAGCGTTCGAACGCGGCGCAGGCGGCGCTCTACGTGACTGACGCGCAGCGCCTGTTCGCCTCGCCTGAGCTCGAGGCGGAGATGTTCGGCCCGGCTTCCGTCGTGATTCGCGCCCGTGATTTTGATGAACTGCTGAAGGTTGCGGAACACGTTGAGGGGCAGCTTACCGTCACGCTTCAGATCGATGCAGCGGACCATGCCGATGCGCGACGCCTGCTGCCGCTGCTCGAGCGTAAGGCTGGCCGCATTCTGGCGAATGGCTTCCCGACTGGTGTGGAGGTTTGTCACGCGATGGTTCACGGCGGGCCATTCCCATCAACTTCAAATTCGATGTTCACATCGGTGGGTGCGACGGCGATCGACCGCTTCCTCCGTCCAGTCTGCTATCAGGATCTGCCTGATACCTTGCTTCCGGATGCATTGAAGGAAGCTAACCCGTTGGGCGTCTGGCGTCTTGTCGATGGAGAACGGGTCGCGCCGGCGCAAGCTGTGGTTTCCTTCGCTTAACCGTGCAACCTCCATCATGCGGGCTGCCGACAGAGGCGGCCTGCCTGAGCGTATCAATCGGCGCAAGGAGTTCGGTAGCAAGGCGGTCCTTCGGGGACGATAGATGGTTGGCATCACCCGAAGCATGACTCTCGTAACGGAGCAGGCGACGATATGTCAGGTCTTTGATATCAGGATGCAACGCGCTTCCGATTCTATGGAGCAAAGGAGCTCGAGATGGGTTGCCTTCCCCGGTCTTGAGGTGAACTTATGAAATGCATCGTGACGCCAGCGTACAGCGAGCAGAGCAGTGGGGTGCACCAATGAGTCTGGCTAGTAGAGGTTTGCACTCGGATTGACGTTGAAGTTGGAAACAAAAGGATCAAGCGTGAACTGGCTACACGAATTGTGCAGCAAGCAGGCGGCGGGCGACAGGCAGTCCCGATGAGTTTCGTCCGTTGCCGGCCGTACGATCCGAAACCATAAATCTCATATGGCCTGAGCAATCGCACGGACGGCGGCTGTTTGAATCATCCGATAAAACTGCATTCGTGCATGACTTCAAATATGTAATCGATGCAGCGGGATAGATGCGTCGGAGTAGTGGCCAGTCGTCGTCCCGAATCTCCTTGGCAAGTCACATTTCCTCCCGGTGCAGTCGCCTGAAAAACACTAATATAGTGTTTTCCCTAATATTGAAATCGGCTAAACTGTGATCCATGTCCATGCGCGTCCGCGTGTGGTCCTCAAAAGAAATGCTCGGAGAGGTGGATTACCATGAAATCGCTGATTAAAGCTGTCACTGTCGTCCTCTTTCTTGGCGCGCCGGTTGCGTCGTTCGCCCAGCAGTCCGCTACTCTTACGCGCGCGCAGGTTCGCGCCGACCTCGTCCAGACCGAGAGGGCCGGGTACAGCCCGCTCGACTGGGCGGATTACCCGTATGGCGAAATTCAGGCAGCGGAATTTCGCGCGGCGCAAAAGTCGTCTACAACTGACACATCCGGTTATGGCTCGGGGCGGAGCGGCAGTTCGCAGTCTGGTGACATAGCCAGGTGATGTCCGGTTCATCTTTTGGTCAACCAAGCCGGTCGATTGGGTTGACTGGGCACGGCGCCGACTCTGGAAGCCGGCGCGTCCGCAATCGCAGAAGGCGGCTCTACGTCCGTTATGCTCACCTTTGTTGCGCGCGATGAGCATGCTGTAGCGACTGAGAGGCACGGTCTGGCGTCCAGGAATGGCGGATTTTTCACCAATTCAATTAGGATAACAAATACCAGTTGGTCGAACACCTGATCCACCGAAAGCAGATAGACCGCACCGCTTTCCGTGAGGGTCAAACCGCGAGCGTGACGGGCAAAGAGCTTTACGCCCACGAACTCTTCCATGATGCCGATGTGCCGGCTCACCGCACCGATGGTGACGCACAACTCCTCCGCTGCGTCCGCCAGCTTGTGCCATGCCGACCAGGCGTTTCGAAGGCACGAAGAGAGTTCAAAGGGGGCAGGCGGCGACGCATCGACGGTTGCTCACGGACACATTCTCACTACACAAGGAGAGCCGCCCCGGTAGGGATAAAGCATAGAGGGCGTTTACCGTTAGTCTTCAATCAGCAGTTCAGGATTCTTTTCCACAACTTTCTGCCAGCGCGCGGTGCCTGCCTTTATCAGCGAGGAGAACTGATCGGCCGTTGTCCCTACTGGCTCGAGCCCAACGGCTGCCAGCTGTTTGCGGACGTCCGGCTGGTTGAGCGCGTCGTTGATCTGCTTGTTGAGGATTGCGATAACGGCGGGAGGTGTCTTTGCCGGCACCAGCACGCCGTACCAGGTCCCTGTATTCCAGTCGGGGAAGCCCGACTTGGCCAGCGTGGGCACGTTCGGGAACATCGATGAACGTTGCTTGCCGGTGGCCGCAATTGCCCGCAGCTTGCCAGCCTTAACCATGGGCGCGACGCCTACCACGCCCAGGAAAAGCATGTTGGTCTGGTTGCCGAGAAGCCCCGTTACGGCCGGGATGCCGCCACGGTAGGGCACGTTGCTACTTGAGAAGTTGGATATGTAGCGGTGGTGAGGATCTGCAAGGTCGGTTCCGCAGTAGCCGTTTTCTCCCCTGCGTTTTGGCGAATCACAAGGTAAGCCATTTCTCAGTGAAGTAGGTGCGCTCGGGGCGGTTATAGCGCGGGGCGGCGGATCGTCGATGATCCGTTCCATTCATAGGCAGCCGATCAGCGGACAAAACGGATCAGAGCCTCGGGTGTTTGAATCAAATGAATGTCCGGTGTCGAGTGACTGAAATGAGCCTATGACCTGCCGTTTTGCTATGCCTCGCGACTGTCGGTTCATGGCCGATCACTGTCTCATTCGAATGGCATCGGCTGCGCGGATCTCATGCGGTGGCCAGTTGAGCTTGCTGGCAGAGCAGAGGACAATAGAACCTCACCTGACACCGTCTCCTGGGCCGACAGCATCAATATGTTTCAGCTATTCCAGCTTCGCTGTTTCGTCGCGGTTGCAACCGAACTGCATTTCGGAAAGGCGGCCGAGCGCCTGAACATGACCCAGCCGCCACTGACCCGACAGATCAAGTTGCTGGAAGAGGAGATCGGTACCCGATTGCTGGAGCGGAATCGACGCGGCGCGCGCCTCACGGCTGCGGGGCGAGTGTTCCTGGCCGAAGCGGAATTCCTGATCCGAAGGAGTGAAGCTGCGGCGGTGGCCGCGCGCCGCGCGGCGCAGGGAAGCAGCGGAACGCTCGTGCTCGGCTTCGTTCCTGCGGCCAGTTATTATTGGCTGCCAAACATCGTCAAGCAGGTCAGGCGGGATTACCCGGGCTTGGAGTTGGTATTGCAGGAACTGAGTTCCGACGACCAGATGGACGCTCTTGAGGGTCGTCGGATTGACCTTGGAGTCATCAGGCGCCGCGTCCCAAGACCGCACTTGCATCTTCAGCGGATCTTCCGCGAACCCATGATCCTGGCGATGCCCGACTCACATCCGCTTGCAACGCGCGCGGAGATCGGACTCAGTGACCTGAACAACCAGTCTTTCGTGATGTATTCATCCACCACAGGCCGATACTTCCACGAAATGCTGATGGACATGTTTCACACGACGGGCGTAGCGCCCCAGTTTGTCCAGTATGTCCCCCAGGATCATACGATCCTGTCTCTTGTCAGCGCCGGCCTCGGTTTATCGCTTGTGCCGCGCTCAGCGGCGCAACTCCAGTTTCCGTCGGTACTTTTCAGGCCCATCGAACTGCCCGCTTTCGTCGCCTCTGAACTCTATGCCGCGTACAGGACGGATAACGAAGAGCCGGTGACGCAACGCATTCTCGAACTCGTCAGTCGATCCGATCCGGACTGACCGGATGCCACGGCCTGCGGTGATCCAATTTTTGAATCTCAGCATGTAAAGTCTGAAATGGACGAGCCGATCCCGGCGATGCTCCAATGTAGGCGCGATGAATAAGAATCCTGCCTAGGCGATAGGGCCTCTCCGTTCTCCCTGGCTGGTCCCCCGTGCTTCTGGAGACGACACATGCAATTCCGGCACCTTTTGCCCATTGGCAACGCGCGAGCTTAAGTCCTCGACAGCGCGCAATTCCCACGTCACCACGCGAAAGTCGCGTGCAAATATTAACGATACGAGCCAAGCCTCTCCGACATATTTAACGGTCGGACGATGGACTGCAACTGGAGCTTTCGATGCAAGAGGTCAACGAACAGGTCTCGGAGGTTATTCGCCTCCATGTCGCCGACACCGTCGCAATAGCTCGCACCGCGATACCGAAAGGCACAGTCCTGAATCCTTATGGCGTGGTTGTCCAGCAAGATATTCCGGCCGGTCATAAGGTCGCGTTGCATGCTGTTCCGAAGGGGCAGCTGGTCAAGCGATACGGCCAGGTAATCGGCTTTGCCTCGATTCCAATCGAGGCGGGCGAGCATGTACACCTGCATAACATTTCGATGCAGGACTTCGATCGCGCACTCGAGGCTGCAGCCGACAAGCGGCCACCGGTTGATGCAGGCAGGACCGCGGCCACTCGCGCCGATACGTTCATGGGAATCCGCCGGGAAGATGGACGCGTTGCCACGCGCAACTTTATCGGCGTTCTCACCACCGTCAATTGCAGCGCAACCGTTGCACGGGCGATCGAAAACCATTTTCAGTCGGGGTTGGATGAGCAGTTCCCCAATGTCGATGGTGTCGTCGCTCTTACGCAGAACTTCGGCTGCGGCATCGGCACAAAAACCGAGACGATGGCCACGCTCCGCAGAACCTTGACGGGCTATGCGAAGCACCCGAATTTCGCCGCTGTCCTGATAGTAGGACTCGGTTGCGAGTCAAACCAGATTTCCGATTTATTTCAGTTCTCCGGAATGGAAGAGTGCGACCGCTTGCGCACGATGACTATACAAGGCGCGGGCGGTACCCAAAAGGCAATTGAGGAGGGTGTCGCTGTGATCAAACAGATGCTGCCGGCAGCCAATCTGGTCGAGCGTACGCCGGCAAGTGTGTCGGAGATCATTCTTGCCCTCGAATGCGGCGGCTCCGACAGCTACTCGGGTATTTCTGCCAACCCGGCTCTCGGCTACGCAGTCGACAGGATCGTCTCGCAAGGCGGTACTGCGATCCTCTCGGAGACCTCGGAAATTTACGGCGCGGAACATCTGTTGACGCACCGGGCCATTAGCAGGGAAGTAGGCGACAAGCTGATCAGGCGGATCGAATGGTGGGAAGACTACTGTAGGCGCACCGGCAGTGAAATGAACAATAATCCGTCGGCCGGCAACAAGGCAGGTGGGTTGACTACCATACTCGAAAAATCTCTCGGCGGTATCGCAAAGGCCGGCACGACACCGCTCGTCGATGTTTACGAATACGCCGAGCCGGTCGAGGCCAGAGGGCTGGTGTTCATGGATACACCGGGCTACGACCCGATGGCGGTGACCGGACAGGTCGCGGGTGGCGCGAACCTTCTGTGTTTCACCACTGGGCGCGGTTCCGCTTTCGGCTGCAAGCCGGTTCCCTCCTTGAAGCTTTGCTCGAATGACGCGCTCTGGAAACGCCAGGAGGAAGATATCGACGTCAATTGCGGCGGCATTGTCACTGGAGCTGAAAGCCTCGAAGAAGTCGGCGAAAGAATCTACCGGCAGATTCTGCGAATGGCATCTGGAGAGAAGACTAAAAGCGAAAAGTTCGGGTATGGAAGCCTCGAATTCGTTCCATGGATCAAAGGCGCGATCATGTAAAAAACGCTGCTGCAAAAAAACAAATCAAGAAATATATTGGAGACGATTGTGTCGAAATCTCGTTGGGTAATGATTGCACTGTGCTTTGCTGCTACGGCCATCAACTACATTGACCGGGCAAACCTCGGCGTCGCAGTTCCTTTTATCGAGCATGACCTGCATATCAGTCCGACCGCCATGGGCCTCATCCTAGGTGCCTTTTTCTGGACGTATGCTGCCATGCAGATGCCTATGGGATGGCTGATCGACCGTTTTGGCGAGCGCAAAATCTATGCAGGTGTGGTGGCGTGGTGGTCGCTTTGCACGATGCTGACGGCGGGCACAAAAAGCATACCTGGGCTTGTATTCATCCGCCTGCTTCTTGGCGTGGGCGAATCCGGAGGGTATCCGGCAAACGCGAAGGTGACGGGCCGCTGGTTTCCCGTTCAGGAGCGCGGCATCGCCAGCAGTATTTTCGATAGTGGTTCTCGCGTCGGCGCTGCACTTGCGCTGCCCATCGTCACCGCGATCGTCGCGATGCTTGGTTGGCGGGCTTCGTTCGTGATTTCCGGAGGATTGGGATTCGTCTGGATCGTGATCTGGCTGCTGGTCTACCGCCATCCCAACGCGCAGGAAGAAGCTTTCATCACCTCTGGCCCCGGCGGTCGGTCAAATTCCTCCGGGTATGGTCATTTCAAACTCCCGCACCTGACGACTGTCGGCTGAGCCACTAAAGCCGCCGGGAGAGGTGTTGCAGGACGTCTATCTTCGTCTCCTTCGAACAAGAAGGAGTTCAGGGAGTGAACGT
>Ga0137385_10000820_pt1 | contig 25744 bp, 30 predicted proteins | sample SagtaG_FD_104921 | JGI IMG/M metagenome (GOLD analysis project Ga0137385, IMG submission 104921) | Vadose zone soil microbial communities from Sagehorn Ranch, Mendocino, California, USA - Sage2_R_80_16 metaG | ecosystem: Environmental > Terrestrial > Soil > Vadose zone | place: USA: California... | reverse complement strand
TGGTTCGGACGGATTTCGTGGGTTTTGCTGGACATCATGGAACGCCGCCGATTGCAACGCGAACGTGCGACAGGTGACGGAAAAAGGGAAAAGTTGCTGCCAGTTTACCCAAAGCGCGGCCCGGCCACCGAAGGAGCCGCGCAAACCATGCAAAAAAAGCACCAACCTGGAATGTTTCCTGCTCGCAAAGTGCGGCGTGGGACGTTTCCTGGAGGGCGCACAACAGCTTGCGGGCCGGCTCGCCCAATGACGTAAGCCGTGCCGCCCATAACAACAGGTTGCCGGCGCGGTTTCCGATCACGCGAACCGGATGCATGTGGGGAGGACGGTCCCGGAACAGGGACCGAACGTTACGTAACCAGAAGCGCGCCGCGATCTCGACCGGACGCGCTCGGATATAGCAGAGGCAGCAATGGATACGATACCCAACGGAAACGTCGAACAGAAGTTTCAGGAAATGCTGGCGAAGCTCACTGCCACACCAGTCTGGTCCGAGAAGCAGCAACTCGAGCTGGAGATGGCGCGCGACATTTCCACCGAAATGCTGCGTCTTGCCGAGATCATGCGAGACGGCAGCGTCGATATGGAAACCTGTCTGACGATGCTGAAGTACGCAAAAGTGCTCGATTTCGTCATGACCACGCTCGCGTCGCGGCGCGACATCAAACCGCAAACGCTGCGGGTCATTTTCAAGCTCGCCGGGCTCAAGGTGGACGAGGCTTACCCCGGTTAGGGCAGCGCAGCCACGCCGCGACCCGCGCGGGCGGCACGCCGCCGCTCGCACCGGTCAGCCGGCATCCTCCTCGCGGAAGGACGGCATATCACGCGCGCGGTGCTTCGACCGGCGGCGTGCCTTCATGGAACAGTGTCTTGAGCTGCGAACGCAGTTCCGGCGAATCCGTATGTTTGTGCACCGAGACGGCATGCTGCACGGCGGCGTCGAGCAATTCGTCCTCGTTGTCGGCGGACATGGCAACGGTGCAGTTCATTTCGCTCGGGAATTCGCGACAGTCGATGTATTTGCGGCTCATGGCAGTCTCCTTGGATTCAAACCTTCAGACATCCAGACAGGGAACAGACGCGCGAACCCGTCACCCGTCGTCACGCGGCCGTAATGGCAGCGCGGGGCGGCATAAAAGCGGTTGGCGTGACGCGGAAGACGCGATACTGCGTCCGGTGGAAGGTATGCAAAAAGTATAGTTCGCGCGAATCGATCACGAAGCGGCAAACGCAAGCCGGACAGATACGGAAACGCCCGAACCCAGCTTTTTTCGGCCTGCAGGTCCGGCCGCGCGTTTGCCCTGCGCTGCCCGCGGTGTGAAAATAGCGCCCTTCGTGCCGCCCGGTCACCTGACCCGGCTGACGCGCCGCCTCTTCCGCTCATCCGCAGGACCGCATGTCATCCTCCTTCGATTCCGCCCGCGTCGCCGTGATCGGCGGCGGCCCCGCCGGCTTGATGGCTGCCGAGGCGCTCGCCCGGCATGGCGTGCAGGTCGACGTCTATGACGCGATGCCGTCCGTCGGCCGCAAATTCCTGATGGCGGGCAAAGGCGGCATGAACATCACGCATTCGGAGCCGCTCGAACCGTTTCTCGGCCGCTACGGCGCGCGGCGCGAGCGGATCGCACCGTTGCTTGACGCCTTCGGTCCCGATGCTTTGCGGGCCTGGTTGCACGGACTGGGCGTCGAAACCTTCGTCGGCAGTTCGGGGCGCGTTTTCCCGACCGATATGAAAGCGGCGCCGATGCTGCGGGCGTGGTTGCATCGATTGAGGGAAGCGGGCGTGCGGTTTCACATGCGCCACAAGTGGACCGGCTGGGGCGAGAGCGACGCAGACTTCGCCACGCACGCGCTGCGGTTTGCAACGCCCGGCGGCCCGCAAACCGTGACCTGCGATGCCGTGGTGTTCGCGCTCGGCGGTGCAAGCTGGCCGCGCCTCGGATCGGACGCCGCCTGGGTGCCGCTGATGGAGGCGCGCGACGTGCCTGTGACGCCCTTGCAGCCCGCGAACTGCGGCTTCGACGCCAACTGGAGCCCTTATCTGCGCGAGCGTTTCGCGGGCCAACCGGTCAAGCCGGTGGCCATTTCACTCACCGATGTAGACAACAAAGTCCACAATCGACAAGGTGAAATACTTCTGACCGAAACGGGCTTGGAAGGGAGTCTGATTTACGCGTTGTCGGCGGCTATCAGGGAGCGAATTCTGGCCGACGGCGACCTGGCGATCGCGCTGGATCTGGCGCCAGGCTTGGCTCTCGAGCGTGTTGTCGCCGAAGTCACGCGGCCGCGCGGCTCACGTTCGATGTCGAGTCATCTGCATGGCCGAATCGGGATTGGCGGGGTAAAACTGGCCTTATTGCACGAGATTCTATCGAAGGAAGACTTCGCCGACGCGAACGTTCTCGCGCATGCAATCAAGTCGCTGCCGGTGCGGCTTACACGAGCGCGGCCGATCGCGGAAGCGATCAGCACCGCCGGCGGCATTCCCTTCGAGGCGCTCGACGAACATTTGATGATCGAGCGTCTGCCCGGCGCGTTCTGCGCGGGCGAAATGCTCGATTGGGAGGCGCCGACGGGCGGCTATTTGCTCACCGCCTGTTTCGCCGGCGGCTTCGTCGCGGGGCGCGGCGCGTTGGCGTATCTTGAGGCGCGCGGCGCGGCGGGCTGACGGAGGCGCTGGTCTGCGGTCGGCACTTCAAGTTCAGCCGTCAGCCGCTCAGCGACACGCCCCCGCGCCTCCCCGCCTTAGCGCGCCTTAAGACGCCACAGCGACGTCACCTCAGCCACGCGCGCCGCATGCAACGCATCGGTTTCGTCGGTCGACTTGGGATGCCGCGGACGAATATCCTCGCGGCCGACCACAGTCAACCCGGCCTTTTCGATCGCCGCGAGCAGCCACTCGCGCGTGCGCAAACCAAGATGCTCCGCGAAGTCCGACATGATCAGCCAGCCTTCGCCGCCTGGCGACAGATGCTCCGCGACGCCATTCAGGAAGCCGAGCAGCATGCGGCTTTCGGAATCGTAGATCGCATATTCGATCGGGGACGCGGGCCTCGCCGGCACCCACGGCGGATTGCACACCACGAGCGGCGCACGGCCTTCCGGAAACAGATCCGCTTGCACCACTTCAACTTGCTGGTCATAGCCGAGGCGCGTGAGGTTTTCACGCGCGCAGGCGAGCGCTCGCGGGTCTTGGTCGGTGGCGATGATTTTTTTCACGCCGCGCATGGCGAGCAACGCGGCCAATACGCCGGTGCCGGTGCCGATATCGAACGCCTTGTTCAACGAGGGCAGCGGCGTTCGCGCGACCAAGTCCACATATTCGCCGCGCACGGGCGAAAACACGCCGTAGTGCGGATGGATGCGGTCGCCGAGGGCGGGAATCTCGACCCCCTTCTTACGCCACTCGTGCGAGCCGATCAGACCGAGCAGTTCGCGCAGCGACACGACCGACGCTTCGTCGGTAGCCGGACCGTAGGTTTCGATACAGGCCTGCTGCACGTCGGGTGCGCGGCGCAGCGGAATGCCGTAGGCGGAGTCGAGCGGAATCAGGATCATGCCGAGCGTGCGGGCGCGTTGCGATTGCGCCTGCCGATGCAGGTTGAACGCGTCGAGCGGCGTCTGGCCCTGCTTGCGCGGTTTGCGTTCCAGTCGACGCATGACCGCCTGCAGCAATTGACGAGCGTTCTGGAAGTCGCCATTCCATAACAGCGCCGTGCCTTCGCAGGCGAGACGGTAAGCCGAGTCGGCGGTCGTGCGGTCATCCGCGACAATGACGCGTTTCGGCGGCGGCACCGCTGCTTCGGAGCGCCAACGCGCGGTGCGGGGGCCGTCGGCTTCGGGCCAGGTAATGGTTGCGGGGCTGGTCATGGTGAGGTGGGATCTGTGTTGCGGGAGTGACGCGATGAAACGTCGCGTCGTCGGGGGCATTGCCCGCCGGAGTACTTGATAAGCGATGCCGACTGACGCCCGAATAGTACCTCTGTAGTCCGGGTTCGCGGTGCGCTATTCGCCAGTGAGCGCGACCAAGGCGGCCGCTCGACCGCAGTTTCACCGCCCTCGCAACAAAATGTGGACTAAAAAATCCACAATCGACAAGGTGAAAGAGATATGGTGAATTTGGACCGTTTTCGGTCTCGCCGACGGGTTGCGCCCGACGCGCTTTTGGGCCCTTCAACCCGCTACGCGTAAGCCATGCTTGCTGAACAGCCCGTTGCAGTAACGAGAATCTGCTGACGCTTGCAGGACACGACAGCCACGTTTTAAAACTATGGTCGCTGGTTATACAAGGCGACCGTAAATAAGCGGTCGGTAACACGCAGCGTTTGCAGATCCGCCGGCTAATGGACAGACCGGCATCGCCTATGTATAGTCATCCCCGACCGCGAGGCGTGCGGTCACAAATAACAATAGAACCTGAGAGAACAATGGGGCGCACATTAAAACTTCAATAACGCCATTAATACTTTTGAATATAGGGTTGCGGGCATTTACCGTGTCCGCAACCCGATGTATTTTATCGAGTCGATTATTTTCGCCGTTACGCGCCGTTAAAGGCAACTTAGTAACCAGGAATAAAAAAACGGGTTTCTGAAATTTCAGAAACCCGTTTTCGTACTACTGGTGCCGGCTGCAGGACTCGAACCCGCCACCTCATGATTACAAGTCAAGCGCTCTACCTGATGAGCTAAGCCGGCCTGAACCCACAATTCTACTTCACTTTACGATCTTGAGGCGAGCCCTTCCGCCACCTTTCGATCCATCATCGTCAGGCTGCGGGCCGTCCGTTGCGCTATCCGCCTTGGCCGAAGCAGCATCGGCAGCCGATGGCGACTTCTCGACCACGCGAGGCGCCGCCGGTGCGTCGGCCTCGTCCGCCGGTTCGGCGTCGGCGCCGGAGTCCTGCGCCTCGCCGCCCGCCGACTCGACCGGAAACGCCATGCCCTGCCCGTTTTCACGCGCATAGATCGCGAGAATATTGGCGATCGGCACTTCGATCTTGTGCGACTTGCCGGAAAAGCGCGCGCTGAACTCGATCCACTCGTTGCCCATCTGCAACTGGCTCGTCGCCTCGAAGCTGATGTTCAACACGATTTCGTTATCGCGCACAAACTGACGTGGCACGCGCGTCTGATTGTCGACCCGGACCGCGATGTGCGGCGTGTAGCCGTTGTCCGTGCACCATTCGTACAATGCGCGCAGCAGATAAGGCTTGGTGGAAATCTCTTGCATCAACAGTCCTCTTACCGGGCATGGGCTCGCACCACGTCAAGCGCGCGGCGCCCTTGCCCCAAAGCCAAACTCAACGACGCATCACCTTTTCCGAAGGCGTCAGCGCTTCGATATAAGCCGGGCGGCTGAAAATGCGCTCGGCGTACTTCATCAGCGGTGCGGCGTTCTTCGATAGCTCGATACCGTAGTGATCCAGACGCCACAGGAGCGGCGCGATCGCGACGTCGAGCATCGAGAACTCCTCGCCCAGCATGTACTTATTCTTCAGGAAAATTGGCGCAAGCTGCGTCAGGCGATCGCGGATCGCGAGGCGCGCCTTTTCGTGATTCTTCTCGGCGGCCTTGCCCTTTTCGTTTTCGAGCGTGCCGACGTGGACGAATAGTTCCTTTTCGAAGTTCAACAGGAACAGGCGGGCGCGGGCGCGCTGAACCGGATCGGCCGGCATCAGTTGCGGGTGCGGGAAGCGCTCGTCGATATACTCGTTGATGATGTTCGATTCGTACAGAATCAGGTCCCGTTCGACGAGAATCGGAACCTGACCATACGGATTCATCACGGCGATGTCTTCCGGCTTGTTAAACAGGTCGACGTCGCGGATCTCGAAGTCCATGCCCTTTTCGAACAACACCAGCCGGCAACGCTGGGAGAACGGGCAAGTTGTGCCGGAATACAGAACCATCATGTTTACGTTTCCTCAAAAAGCTGAAGGGCCAGCGCGCGGAAAAACCGTTCAGCAGGTTCTTCCTGGCGCCGGCCCCACGCCGGACGACGGCGTGATTATTTGATATGTTTCCAGTACGCGGCGTTCAGTCGCCAGGCGAAAAAGCTCAGGATGCCGAGGAAGAGCAGCACCCACACGCCAAGCTGTTTGCGGGTTTTCTGCGTCGGTTCGGACATCCATGACAGGTACGACACGAGGTCGGCCACAGCAGAATCATAATCTACCGGCGACATCGTCCCCGGAGTGACCTGCTGGAAGCCGACAAATTTGTGTACCGTCTCACCAGTTTTTTCGTCGGTTTCGTCACCGAACTTCGCGGTACGCTGCCCCTGAAGCTGCCACAGCACGTGAGGCATGCTCACGTTCTCATACACCAGATTGTTCCAGCCGGTCGGCCGCGTATTGTCGCGATAAAAGCTGCGCAAATACGTGTACAGCCAGTCTTTGCTACGCGCTCGCGCTTCCACCGACAAATCCGGCGGACTCGCGCCGAACCACGCTTTCGCGTCGTCGGGGCGCATCGCCACGGTCATGGTGTTGCCGACCTTGTCGGTGGTGAACAGCAGGTTCGACTGAATGGCCGCCGGCGTAATGCCGAGGTCCGTCAGCCGGTTGTAGCGCATCAGGTTCGCACTGTGGCAATTCAGGCAGTAGTTTACAAACAATTGTGCGCCGTGCTGCAAAGAAGCGAAATTCTCCGCGTTATCGGGCGCGCGGTCGAGCGGGAAATTCTCGTCCGCGTGCGCCGGAGCGGCCACGAACGCGAGCAGTGTCGCGCCGATCAACGCGCACGTCGAAAGCAGTTTCTTCATTTCGTGTTCTCCTGGCTCGCGATTAGTGGGGCTTGAACCGCACCCGCTCGGGCGGCTGCTTGAACGTGCCAAGCCGCGTCCAGAACGGCATGCCGAGGAAAAACGCGAAGTAGATCAGCGCGCACACCTGCGCAATCAGCGTGGCGGCCGGCGACGGCGGTTTCGTGCCGAGGAAGGCGAGCGTCAGGAAGGCAAGCACGAAGATCGCGTAGAACACCTTGTGAAAGAACGGCCGGTAACGGATCGACTTCACCGGCGAGCGGTCGAGCCACGGCAGGAAGAACAGCGAGATCACCGCGCCGCCCATCACCACCACGCCCCAGAACTTCGATTCGGTGAACGCCATCGCCAGAATCACCAGCACCGCCAGAACCGGCAAGCCGATCTTCCACTTGCCGCGCGCGCGCGCCAGCGCGAGCAGGCCGAACAGCGCGATCACGACCATCAGCACGATCTTGAACGGATCGGTGGTGGCGCGCAGCATCGCATAGAAGGCGGTGAAGTACCATACCGGCGCAATTTCCTGCGGCGTCTGCAGCGCATTGGCCGGAATGAAGTTGTTTGCCTCGAGGAAATACCCGCCCATCTCCGGCGCGAAGAAGATGATCGCCGCGAAGATGATCAGAAATACCGTCACGCCAAAGAAATCGTGCACCGAGTAGTACGGGTGGAACGGAATGCCGTCGAGCGGAATGCCGTCCGGATGCTTCTTCGCCTTGATCTCGATGCCGTCCGGATTGTTCGAGCCGACTTCATGCAGCGCCACGAGGTGTGCGACCACGAGGCCAATCAGCACCAGCGGAATCGCGATCACGTGAAACGCGAAGAAGCGGTTCAGCGTGACATCCGAGACGACGTAGTCGCCGCGAATCCACAGCGAAAGATCCGGCCCGATGAACGGAATCGCCGAGAACAGGTTCACGATCACCTGTGCGCCCCAGAACGACATCTGCCCCCACGGCAGCAGATAGCCGAAGAACGCCTCGGCCATCAGGCACAGGAAGATCGCGCAGCCGAAAATCCACACCAGTTCGCGCGGTTTGCGGTAGGAGCCGTACATCAGCCCGCGGAACATATGCAGATACACGACCACGAAGAACATCGACGCGCCCGTGGAGTGCATATAGCGGATCAACCAGCCCCACGGCACCTCGCGCATGATGTACTCGACCGACGCGAACGCGAGCGTCGCATCGGGCTTGTAGTTCATCGTGAGGAAGATGCCGGTGACGATCTGGTTGACCAGCACCAGCAGCGCGAGCGAACCGAAGAAGTACCAGAAGTTGAAGTTCTTCGGCGCGTAGTACTCGGAAACGTGTTTCTTCCACGTCGACGTCATCGGAAAGCGCCGGTCGATCCAGCCGGCGAGCCCGGTCGTCTCTACTTCGTGTTCGATCGCCATTACGCTTCTCCTTTCTCGTCCTTGCCGATCACGAGGCTGGTGGCCGACGTGAACATGTAAGGCGGGATGTCGAGGTTCTGCGGCGCAGGTTTGTTCTTGAAGACGCGGCCCGCCATGTCATAGGTCGAGCCGTGGCAAGGGCATAGGAAGCCGCCGGGCCAGTCGTCCGGAAGATTGGGCTGCGCGCCCTCCTGGAAGCGCGGCGTCGGTGTGCAGCCCAGGTGGGTGCACACGGCGACGGCGACAAATACGCTCTGATGATCGGCCCGTGAACGGAGTTCGTTGTTGCAATACTCCGGCAAGGGCATTGAAAAGACATTCTTTGAGTGGGGATCCGCTACTTCGTTATCGGCTTTCTTGACATCGGCGAGCATCCTGTCGGTGCGGTTGATGATCCACACCGGCTTACCGCGCCAGGCGACGGTCATCATGTCGCCGGGCTTGAGATGACTGATATCGACTTCGACCGGGGCACCTGCTGCCTTGGCCTTTTCAGATGGTGCAAACGAACTAACAAAGGGTACGACAGTGGCCACGCCTCCAATGCCACCTGCTACGGTCGTCGCTATCAGCCAGCTACGGCGGCTGCCGTCGACGCGTTCATCTTCCTTGTCTCGCATCACACGCCCCACTTCTGAGTTGGATTTTTCCTTCACGTCGCTTCTACCGCCGCTAGTTTGCGCGAATGGAGTCGCCATTTACAAGGGCCGATTGCCAAAAACCGTGCGAAGCCCTTGATAACTCAGGGTTTCTCCGTACGGATCGCAAACTTTTTTGTACCTTCTTTTAAGTGCCCTCTGCGTTATTCGTGCCTTTTTCTTCTCTAATGCCGATTTTCAATTCAAACGGGATTAGGGATATCGATAAACAGGTGTTCGATATCGAACTGCTCGGACAGATGCTTGCCCACCGCCTGCACGCCGAAACGCTCGGTTGCATGGTGGCCGGCCGCGAGAAACGCCACGCCGCTTTCCGCCGACGTATGCATGACCGACTCCGACACCTCGCCGGTCAGATAGACGTCGGCGCCGGCGTTGATCGCCGCGTCGAACATGCCTTGCGCGGCGCCCGTGCACCAGCCCACGCGGCGCAGCTCGCGATCCGGGTCGCCGAATACGAGCGGCGTGCGGCCCAGCGTCTGCTCGACCTGAGCGGTGAAGTGCGCGAGCGTGATCGGCATTGGAAAGGTGGCGAGCCAGCCGAGATCGTTCTCGCCGAAGCGCGCGTCGCTGATCCAGCCCATCTTCGCGCCGATCTGCGCGTTGTTGCCGAACTCGGGATGGTCGTCGAGCGGCAGGTGGTAGGCGAACAGGTTCAGGTCGTTGGCGAGCAGCAACTTCAGACGCGCGTATTTGCGGCCGGTGATCTGCGGCGCCTCGTTGCGCCAGAAGTAGCCGTGATGGACCAGCACGGCGTCCGCGCCCCAGTCGAGCGCGGCCTCCAGGAAGGCCGCTGAAGCGGTCACGCCGGTCGCGAGTTTGTTCACCCGGCGGCGCCCTTCCACCTGCAGGCCATTGGGGCAATAGTCCTTGAAGCGCGCGGTTTCAAGAAGATTGTTCAAGTACAATTCAAGTTCGATCCGATCCATATAAACCTCTAGTCTTCAGATGCTTAGACGCTTTTGGCTGTTCTTTGCCCAAGCGGTGACCGTGCTGTTGGCGCTAATGTTCATCATTGCGACCCTCAAACCGCAGTGGCTCCAGCGTCAAGGGCAATTCGGCAAGCAACTTGCCGAACCGATCGTCGCCCTCCGGGAAGTAGCGCCAGGCATCGGCAGCGGCCCTCCACAGGCGTCCTATGCGGACGCCGCGCAAAAGGCCATGCCCGCGGTCGTCAATGTGTTCTCCAGCAAGGATGGCTCACTGCCGCCCGACCCGCGCGCGAAAGATCCGCTGTTCCGCTACTTCTTCGGCGACAAGAACAACCGCAAGCGGCAGGAGCAGCCCGCGGCCAATCTCGGCTCGGGGGTGATAGTGAGTTCGGAAGGTTACATTCTAACGAACCAGCACGTCGTGGACGGCGCCGATCAGATCGAAATCGCACTGGCGGATGGTCGCACCACGAATGCGAAGGTGATCGGCATCGATCCGGAAACGGATCTTGCCGTGCTCAAGGTCAACATGACCAATCTGCCCACCATCACGCTCGGCCGCATGGATCAGACGCGCGTGGGCGACGTGGTGCTGGCAATCGGCAATCCGTTCGGCGTCGGCCAGACGGTGACCATGGGCATCGTCAGTGCGCTGGGGCGCAATCACCTCGGCATCAACACCTTCGAAAACTTCATTCAGACCGACGCGGCGATCAACCCCGGCAACTCGGGCGGCGCACTGGTCGACGTGAACGGCAACCTGCTCGGCATCAATACCGCCATCTATTCCCGCTCGGGCGGCTCGCTCGGCATCGGCTTCGCGATCCCCGTGTCGACGGCGCGCAGCGTGCTGGAAAGCATCATCACCACGGGTACGGTCACGCGCGGCTGGATCGGCGTCGAGCCGCAGGACGTGACGCCGGAGATCGCGGAATCGTTCGGACTGGAGCAGAAGTCCGGCGCGATCGTCGCGGGTGTACTGAAAAACGGTCCCGCCGACCGCGCGGGCATCAAGCCGGGCGACATTCTGATGAGCGTGAACGGCCAGGAAATCACCGACACCACGCGTCTCTTGAACGTGATCGCGCAGATCAAGCCGGGCACGGCCGCGAAGGTTCATCTGGTGCGCAAGAGCCGTGAGATGGATCTCGAGGTGACGATCGGCAAGCGCCCGCCGCCGCCGAAGCAACCGGCGGAAGACAACGGCGGCGATCAGCCGGACGACGACGGCGGTTGATAAGCAGGGAGCGACGCTGCGACCGCCAGCACAGCGGCGCGAGCCAAGGCAGCAACCATAACTCCTGGCCGAAGCAGCGCCGCAGGGTCGTTGGTCGCCGCGGCAGTAACCGAGACGGCCGATTAGGCTGCAACGCAGTTGCGAAACCAAAAGGGCAATCCATTGCGGATTGCCCTTTTGGTTTGCCTTACTTCACATCAAGCCGGCGGACTCGCATCCTCCACCGGCGCCGGCTGCTTGCCGACGATCAACCGCGCCGCAATGATGCCGGCCTCATACAGAATGATCAACGGAATCGCAAGAATCAATTGCGAGAACACGTCCGGCGGCGTCACCACGGCGGAAATCACGAACGCGCCGACGATCACATACGGACGAATCTCCTTCAGCTTCTTGATGGTCAGCACGTTCATGCGAACCAGCAGCACCACGACGATCGGCACCTCGAACGTCACGCCGAACGCGACGAACATGGTGAGCACGAAGCTCAGGTAATTGTCGATATCGGTGGTCATCTCCGCGCCGAGTGGCGCGTTGTAGTGCGCCATTACGCGAAAGATGGTCGGAAACACCACGAAGTACGCGAACGCCATGCCGCACAGGAACAGCGTGTAGCTGCTGCCCACCAGCGGACCGACGAGCTTCTTCTCATGCTGATAAAGACCCGGCGCGACGAACGCCCAGATCTGGTACAGGACGATCGGCAGCGCGATCACGAAGGCGACCAGCATGGTCACCTTCATCGGCACGAAGAACGAGCCGGTCACATCCGTGACGATCATCTTGCCGTCCTTCGGCAGATTCATCATCAGCGGGCGCGCCAGCAGCCGGAAAATGTCCGGCGCCCAATAGACGAGCCCGACGAACACCACGATGACGGCGAGGCCGGCGCGGATGATGCGGTCGCGCAGTTCAACGAGGTGGGAAATGAAGGTCTCTTCAGTGCCTTCGTCCTGTTTATGCTGGGGGTCGCTCACGCCGGCCCTCGGTTAGAGATTGTCGTTCCGGTCATCAGAAAAACCGCGTCGGACGACGCATGGTGGCCGGCGTATGCCGCGCCACGCGCGCCGCACCCGATTGCACGCGCGTGCGGCGCGTGGTGGCGCGCTTGTACCAGGTCGGCATGGCCGCCTGCTTGACGCGCCAGTTCTTGCGCTTGGGCGACGCCGCCGGCGTGCTGGTCTGCCACGACGACGTGCCCACGTCACCTTCCAGCGCGCCGCCCGCGATGCTCGGCGACACCGGCGCGCCGCTGCTCCACGCGTCGTTCAGTTCGGTCTCGTGCTTGCGCAGATTGTCCTGAACGGAGGTTTCGACGTTGGTCGCCGCCGTTTCGAACTCGCTTTTCATGCGACGCAATTCGTCGAGTTCGATTTCGCGCGTGACCTCCGACTTGACGTCGTTGATATACCGCTGCGCGCGGCCAAACAACGCGCCGGCCGTGCGGGCGACGCGCGGCAGGCGCTCAGGCCCGAGTACGACCAGTGCGACGACGCCGATCAGCGCCATCTTGGTTAGACCGAGGTCCAGCATGAAGTGGAATGTCCGTCAATAACGCGGTTAAGCCCAGCGGTTAAGCCACGCGACCAAGCCGCGGCTTAGCGGTAATCGCCGGAGCGCGGCGTCTTTTCCTTCGCATCCACATCCACCGCGCCGTTGCGCGGCAGTTCGCGCTGCTGCGCTTCGCCCGCCGGCGTTTCGGCTTCCTTCACACCTTCCTTGAAGCCCTTCACCGCGCCACCCAGATCGGCGCCAATATTGCGCAGCTTCTTCGTGCCGAACACGAGCGCCACGATCAACAACACGATCAACCAATGCCAAATGCTCAACGAACCCATGACTACTCTCCTTAACCCCGACGCCGCATTCTGATGCGGCGAAACTCGTGCGCCTTACGGCGTGAACCGAAGCGCGTACGCTTCATCTATACGTTACCGCAGACTCTGCGGGTGCAACCCACGACGCGGTATGTCATTGTGACCGGACGATCGCGTCGGCGTCGTTACAACGCGCAAAAAACAGCGACGGAAACAACAACCGCACCATTCATTGTGCGGCCACCAAAACTCGCGGCGCGCCTTATCGTGAAACCTCAGCCCATCCGTTTCCAGGGGCGCGGCCCCGCGAGAATGTGCGCGTGCAGGTGATACACCTCTTGCCCGCCGCCCGGACCGGTATTGATTACCGTGCGAAAACCGGTTTCACCACCGGTATACGCCACACCCAGCTGGTCGGCGAGACGCGCAGCCAAAACAAGCATTCTACCAAGCAGCGGCACATCGCTTTCGGTGCAGTCCGACAGCGTGGCGATATGCTTGCGCGGAATCACCAGCACGTGCGTTTCGGCGGCCGGACGGATGTCGCGGAAAGCGAGAAACTCTTCGTCTTCGTGCACTTTGGTGGACGGGATTTCGCCGGCGGCGATCTTGCAGAAAAGGCAGTTCGAGTCGTGGCTCATCGTATTCCTGACGCAGTATGGCTAGAGCGCGAAGCGCGGCGCGACATGACGCCGAGCGGCGCGGTTCAGGCCGGCCTCGGTAATGATCGGACGAAACTCAGAACCACGCACGCGGATTCGCGAGCGGCTTGTTATCGTACAGATACAGCCAGCCCTTGATAATACGGTACAACATCCAGATGCTGACGGCCCACAAGACAGGAATGCCGATCACGACGAACAGCAGCAAGCCGCCGATCGCATAACCCAGCAGGCACATCCAGAACGAACGGATCTGCCACTCGAAATGGGCTTCGTACGGCGTGCCCGCCACGTCGGAGCGCTTCACGTAGTTGATGATGATCGCGATCAGGATCGTCAGGCCACCTGTCAGCCAGTGAACCGCATACAGCGCGTACAGCACGTGCGTGAGCGTGCGCAGGCTGCGTTCGCGCTCAGGCTCCATGGCGTTGCGGTAGACCGGCGGCGGATAGCTTTCGTGCGACTGTTCCATGCTTGCGTCCTCCCGAGGATGCGATCAGATGCCTTCAGTGCAATGTGGGCGCCGGTGCTCGCCACGTCAAGACGGGGCGGCCGAATCGGGACAATCAGTCGCCGTTCTGCTCGCGCTCGCGGCTCTTGCGCAACGCCTTTTCCTCGATGCCCGACAGGCCTTCGCGGCGCTCCAGTTCGGCGAGCACGTCCGCGGGGCTCAGATCGAAGTGCGACAGCATCACGAGGCAGTGGAACCATAGATCAGCGACTTCGCCGACCAGCGCCTTCGGCGCGCCGCCGTGGCGCGCGTCCTTGGCGGCCAGCACGACTTCCGTGGCTTCCTCGCCGATCTTCTTCAGCACCGCATCGTCGCCCTTGTGGAACAGGCGCGATACGTACGAGACGTCCGGATCGCCGCCCTTGCGGCTGTCGATGATCGCCGCGAGGCGCAGCAGCGTGTCGGCCGTGGACGGCGTGTTTTGTGTGCTTTGCGTCATTTGTAGATGTGTTCGGGGTCTTTCAGCACGGGATCGACGGCGATCCAATCGCCATCGTCCACCGAGCCTTCGAATTTCTGGAAAAAGCACGAGTGGCGGCCGGTGTGGCACGCAATGCCCGACACCTGCTCCACTTTCAGCAGCACGACGTCTTCATCGCAATCGAGCCGCACTTCGTGCACATGCTGCACGTGGCCGGACTCCTCGCCCTTGAACCACAGACGCTGGCGCGAGCGCGAGAAATACACGGCGCGGCCGGTTTCGACGGTTTTCGCCAATGCCTCGCGGTTCATCCACGCGAACATCAGCACGTCGTTGGTCGAGGCCTCCTGCGCGATCACCGGCACGAGGCCGTTCGCATCCCACCTGACCTTGTCGAGCCACTCCACAGCTGAAGGATTCACCACGTTACAACCTCACCGAAATGCCTTGATCGGCCATGAAGCGCTTGGCCTCGCCCACGGTGTGCTCGCCGTAGTGAAAGATGCTCGCGGCCAGCACCGCGTCCGCATGGCCGCTCCGGATACCGTCGGCCAGATGCTGCAGCGAGCCCACGCCACCCGAGGCGATTACCGGGATAGGCACCGCATCGGACACCGCGCGCGTGAGCGCGAGGTCGAAGCCGCTCTTGGTGCCGTCGCGGTCCATGCTGGTCAGGAGGATTTCGCCGGCGCCGAGTTGGGCCATCTTGCGCGCCCATTCGACCGCGTCGAGGCCGGTGGCCTTGCGCCCGCCGTGCGTGAAGACTTCCCAGCGCGGCGCTTCGCCCTCGGCGGAAACGCGCTTCGCGTCGATCGCGACGACGATGCATTGCGAGCCGTATTTGTCGGTTGCGTCTTTCACGAGCTGCGGATTCGCCACCGCCGACGAATTCATGCTGATTTTGTCAGCGCCCGCGTTCAGCAGCCGCCGCACGTCCTCGACGGCGCGCACGCCGCCGCCGACTGTCAGCGGAATGAACACCTGCGAGGCGACCGCTTCGATGATCGGCAGGATCAGATCGCGCTGATCGGAAGTCGCGGTGATGTCGAGGAAGGTGAGTTCGTCGGCGCCCTGATCGTCGTAACGGCGCGCGATTTCGACCGGGTCGCCGGCGTCGCGCAGCTCGACGAAGTTGACGCCCTTGACCACGCGTCCAGCCGTGACGTCGAGACAGGGAATGATGCGTTTAGCTAGAGCCATGATCGTGCAATTCTGCCAATACCGCTGATGAGGCCGCTCGCCAGGGAGCGGCATGGGGCCGGCGCGGCCGGCCGCGTCACGCAGGCGCGTCCGCTGATGCGTCGATTTTGAGCCGACCGCGACGCTTAAGAATGCGCCTTAGCATGTACCTTAAGCGCGCGCCTCGAGCGAAAACCTCAAGCGTCGTCTGATTCGCGCAGCCGGTCAGCGAGGGTCTGCGCCGCCGCGAAGTCGAGATCGCCCGAGTAAATCGCCCGGCCGCAGATCACGCCTTCGACCCCTTCGTGCTCGACTTCGCACAGCGACTCGATGTCCGTCAGATTCGACAAACCGCCGCTCGCGATCACCGGAATCTTCACCGCGCGCGCGAGGCGCACCGTGGCTTCGATGTTGATGCCTTGCAGCATGCCGTCGCGGCCGATGTCGGTATAGATGATCGATTCGCAACCGTAATCCTCGAACTTGCGCGCCAGATCGGCCACTTCATGGCCGGTCAGCTTGCTCCAGCCGTCGGTGGCGACCTTGCCGTCTTTCGCGTCCAGCCCGACGATGATATGGCCGCCGAACGCCGTGCAGGCATCCTGCAGAAAGCCCGGATTCTTCACCGCCGCCGTGCCGATGATCACGTACGACAAACCGTCGTCCAGATAGCGCTCGATCGTGTTCAGGTCGCGGATGCCGCCGCCCAGCTGGACGGGAATCTCGCCACCCACTTCCTCGATGATCGCGCGGATCGCGTCTTCATTCTTCGGCTTGCCGGCGAACGCGCCATTCAGGTCGACGAGGTGCAGACGGCGCGCCCCGCGGTCGACCCAATGCCGGGCCATCGCCGCCGGTTCCTCGGAGAATATCGTCGCCTGGTCCATATCGCCTTGTTTGAGGCGTACACACTGACCGTCTTTCAGGTCGATGGCGGGAATCAGCAGCATAGCAATCGGGTGTTGTCTGGGAAGGGGTTGAAGGTCGGCGGCGGCGGCTGGTGGGCCAGCCCGCCGGAACGCCGTCTCGCTAGTTTAGTACAACTCTTTGCAAGCCCTTGCGGAGCAGCAAAGGGAAGCGAAATCATATCGCCGCGGTTCCGGCGCGCGCCGGGCGCCCGGCTTGTGGCGGTGCGGCACATGGCAGCAGGATGAAGAAAGGCGCTCACGGGTTCCAGTGCACGAAGTTGCGATACACGCGCAGCCCCGTTTCAGCGCTCTTTTCCGGGTGGAATTGGGTCGCGAAGATGTTATCCCGCGCAACCGCCGAGGTAAAGGGCACACCGTACACCGTTTCGCCGGCGGTATGAGCCGCATTGTCCGGCACCACGTAATAGCTGTGCACGAAATAGAAGAACGCGTTGTCCGCGACGCCGTCCCACAGCGGGTGCGGATGCGCCTGACGCACGCGGTTCCAACCCATTTGCGGCACCTTGAAGCGCGAGCCGTCGTCCTGCACCTGGCCTTCCAGATTGAAGCGCAGCACCTTGCCGGGCAACAGGCCCAAGCCCGGCGTATCGCCCTCGGCGCTCCAGTCGAACAGCATCTGCTCGCCCACGCATACGCCCATCAACGGCTTGCTGCGTGACGCTTCCACCACGGCTTCCTGCAGGCCGGATTCGGCGAGACTGCGCATGCAGTCGGGCATCGCGCCTTGGCCGGGCAGCACCACGCGGTCGGCCGAGCGGATCGCCTCCGGCTGGTCGACGATCGCCACGTCCGCTTCCGGCGCGGCCTTGCGCAATGCCTGGGCAACCGAACGCAGGTTGCCCATTCCGTAATCCACAATCGCTATCGAAGTTTTCATTTCAAGTTAGGCAGCAATGCCTTCAATCCGTCGACGATGAATTCCACCGCCAGCGCCGACAACATCAAACCCATGAGCCGCGTGCCGATGTTGATACCCGTGCGACCCACCCAGCGGGCAATCGGTTCGGCGAGGCGCAGCGAAAAAAAGCAGATCGCCGCCAACACCGCGCCGATCGCCACGAGGCTGATCCGGTCGTACCAATGCGCCGAACCGGACGCGTAGATGATCGTGGTGCTGATCGCGCCCGGGCCGGTCAACAGCGGAATCGCCAGCGGCACGACCGCGATGTTGTCCTTCTGCTCGGCTTCGTGGCGCTCTTCCGGCGTCGAGCGGCTGTTGCCGATCTGTGCGTTCAGCATGTTGATCGCCATCAGCAGCATGATGATCCCGCCGCCCACTTCGAGCGAACCGACCGAAATGCCGAAGAAGCTGATGATCTGCTGCCCGAGCAGCGTGGTCACCGCAATCACGCAGAACACCGAAATAGCCGCGATCCGGATGGTCCTGCGCCGCTCCGCGTCGCTCTGATGCGCCGTGAGGCTCATAAAGAACGGAATGGCGCCGACGGGGTTGATCAGCGCCAGCAGCGAAATAAACGACTTCAGAATGTCCATTGCACACCGGGCGCGAGCGCAAGCGACCCTGCCGGGTCCTGATAAATGAGGCTGCTAATGAGCGCTTAAAGGCTGCCCTTGGTCGACGGAATCTGTCCCGCCGCGCGTTCGTCCAGTTCGACGGCCATGCGCAATGCACGCCCGAACGCCTTGAACACCGTTTCCATCTGATGATGAGCGTTCAGGCCACGCAGGTTGTCGATATGCAGCGTAACGCCGGCGTGATTCACGAAGCCGCGGAAAAATTCGATGGAGAGATCGACGTCGAACGTGCCGATGCGCGCGCGCGTGAACGGCACATGGAATTCCAGGCCCGGACGGCCGGAAAAGTCGATCACGACGCGCGACAGCGCTTCGTCGAGCGGCACGTACGAATGACCGTAGCGGCGGATGCCCTTACGGTCGCCGATCGCCTTCGCGACGGCCTGGCCGAGCGTGATGCCAGTGTCTTCGACCGTGTGGTGGTCGTCGATATGCAGGTCGCCATGCGCTTCGATGTCGAGATCGAACAAACCATGCCGCGCAATCTGGTCGAGCATGTGGTCCAGAAACGGCACGCCGGTGGCCAGCTTTTGCTGACCGGTGCCGTCCAGATTGATCTTCACACGGATCTGCGTTTCGCTGGTGTTGCGAACGACTTCCGCAAGGCGCATGGTAATTCCTCGAATCTAGCTAGAAAGCGATAGTAGTGTGGGGTGGGGAAAACGGCGAACGGCGAGCGGCGGGCCGCGCGCGCTTTTCACACTTTTCGCAGTGTGGAAAAGCGCTCACACGGCCATTCGGTACGCCATTCAATGCAGCACGAGTTTCAGTCCGGCGAGCAATTGCGCGTTTTCGTCAGGCGAACCAACGGTCAAACGCACGCAATTGGCCAGCAATGGATGCATTTTACTCACGTTTTTGATCAGAACCCGAGCCGTGAGCAGCGTTTCGAACAGAACGGATGCGTCGGGCACCCGCACCAGCAGGAAGTTACCGGCGCTCGGGAACACTTCGGCGCCCGGCAATTCGCCCACCGCCTGCGCGAGTTTCGTGCGTTCTTCGCGCAATTGCGCGGCTTGGGAGTCCAGCACGTCGACGTGGTCGAGCAGGAAATCGGCGGCGGCTTGCGTGAGCACGTTGGTGTTGTAGGGCGGACGCACTTTGTCCAATTCGGTCAGCCACGCGGACTTGCCGACCAGATAGCCGAGCCGGATTCCGGCGAGGCCGAGCTTGGACACCGTGCGCATCACGACGACATTGTCGAACGCGTCGGCGCGCGGCAGCCAGCTTTGCTGCGCGAACGGCTGATACGCCTCGTCGATCACCACGAGGCTCTTGTTGGCCGCGGCGATGATGCGCGCCATGTCGGCATCGTCGAATAGCGTGCCGGTGGGATTGTTCGGATACGCGAGATAGATGACCGCCGGCTCGTGCTCGGCGATCGCCGTGAGCATCGCTTCGGTGTCGAGCGTGAAGTCCGCCTTCAGCGGCACGCCGACAAATCCCAGATTCGCCAGCTTCGACGACACCTGATACATCACGAAACCGGGCACCGGCGCGAGCACCTTGGCGCCCGGCTTCGCGCACGCGATCGAGATCATGCTGATGATCTCGTCCGAGCCGTTGCCGAGCAGCACGTCGCAGCCGGCCGGCACGCCCATCACGCGCTTGATCTTCTCGATCAGCGCTTCCGGGCGCGGTGCCGGATAACGGTTCAGCGCGACGCCGGCCAGATGCTCGCCGAGATGCGCGGCCAGCACCGGCGGCAGCGGAAACGGGTTTTCCATCGCGTCGAGCTTGATATAGCCCTTGGCGTCCGGAACCGGATAGCTCGTCATCGCGAGCACGTCGCGGCGGATGATGTCTTGAGGTGTCGTCATAGGTCAGTGGACCGGGCCGCGAGGCAAACGCCGGCCTGGCATCGGCGGCATACGGCCGCCCCAGGTTGGTCTCTGTTGTCGTTATTGAATGGAGAGGCGGAGAACCGCACGCAATCCGTCGCTGGAGTTAACGGGCATCGGCTCGATGCCCGTGTGCTCCGCAATCGGATTCGCTCAGTTCAGCCGCGCTCAGCCGTTTTGCCGCATCCGGTATTCAGCGCTGCGGGCATGCGCCTGCAGGCCTTCGCCGTAAGCGAGTTCGGCGGCGATCTCGCCGAGCGTCTGCGCGCCTTCCGCGCTGACCTCGATCACGCTGGAGCGCTTGAAGAAATCATAGACGCCCAAAGGTGACGAGAACCGTGCGGTACGTGACGTAGGCAGCACGTGGTTCGGACCCGCGCAGTAGTCGCCGAGGCTTTCGCTGGTATAGCGGCCGAGGAAGATCGCGCCGGCATGGCGGATCAGTTGGCCCCACTGGTGCGGCTCCAGCGCCGAGATTTCGAGGTGTTCCGGCGCGATGTCGTTGGCGATCGCGCAAGCTTCGGCCATATCGCGCACCTTGACCAGCGCGCCGCGCCCTTCGAGCGACGAGCGGATCACATCCCGGCGCGGCATGGCAGGCAGCAGTTCGTTGATCGCTTCATGCACGCGGGCGATGAACGCGTCGTCCGGACACAGCAGGATGGATTGCGCGAGTTCGTCGTGCTCGGCTTGCGAGAACAGGTCCATCGCGACCCAGCGCGGGTCCGTCGTGCCGTCGCACAGCACGAGAATTTCCGATGGCCCCGCGATCATGTCGATGCCGACCGTGCCGAACACGCGGCGCTTGGCCGACGCAACATACGCATTGCCGGGGCCGCAAATCTTGTCGACGGCGGGCACGGTTTCCGTACCGTACGCCAATGCGCCGACCGCCTGCGCGCCGCCGATCGTGAACACGCGATCCACGCCGCCCAGCAACGCGGCGGCCAGCACCAGCGGATTCTTCACACCATCCGGCGTCGGCACGACCATGACGATTTCGCGCACGCCGGCCACGCGCGCCGGAATCGCATTCATCAGCACCGACGACGGATACGCCGCCTTGCCGCCCGGCACGTAGATACCCGCGCGATCGAGCGGCGTGACCTTCTGGCCGAGCACGGTGCCGTCGGCTTCCGTGTACTGCCAGCTATGGCTGCCGCATTCGATCTTCTGCTTCTCGTGGTAGCCGCGCACGCGCGCCGCCGCCGCTTCGAGCGCCGCACGGCGCTTCGGCTCGAGACTTTCGAGCGCGGCTTCGAGTTCCGACATCGGCAGTTCGAGCGCGTCGACGCTCTTCGCATCGAGACGGTCGAAGCGGTTCGTGTACTCGAGCACCGCGGCGTCGCCGCGCGCCTTCACGTCGTTCAGAATCTGCGCGACTGAGCGCTCGATTGCTTCGTCTTCGCTCGCCTCGAACGCGAGCACCGCATGCAGCGACTTGTGGAAGTCGGGAGCGCTGGAATCGAGTTTGCGAATCTTGATAGACATACGGGTATCCGTTTCGGTAAGGCGCGCGTTAAAGCGGGGTCAAACGATTCAGGGTGCCGCGGCGCCGGCTTTCGACGCGCGTTCGAACGCGTCGAGGATCGGCCGCAACGCGGCGCGCTTGAGCTTCAGCGCCGCCTGATTCACCACGAGGCGCGACGAAATCTGCATGATCTCCTCCACCTCGACAAGATTGTTGGCGCGCAAGGTATTGCCCGAACTCACCAGATCGACGATCGCGTCGGCGAGGCCGACCAGCGGCGCGAGCTCCATTGAACCGTACAGCTTGATCAGGTCGACGTGCACACCCTTGGCGGCAAAATGCTCACGTGCGGTTTCAACGTACTTGGTCGCGACGCGCAAGCGGGCGCCCTGGCGCACCGCTTTCGCATAATCGAAACCCGCCGCCACCGCGACCGACATCCGGCAACGCGCGATATCGAGGTCGACCGGTTGATACAGACCGCTGCCGCCGTGTTCGAGCAGCACGTCCTTGCCCGCCACGCCGAAGTCGGCGGCGCCGTATTCGACATAGGTCGGCACGTCGGTGGCGCGCACGATGATCACGCGCAGGTTCGCATCGGTGGTCGGCAGGATCAGCTTGCGCGAGGTTTCCGGATCCTCGGCGACTTCAATGCCGGCTGCGGCGAGCAGCGGCAGCGTCTCCTCGAAGATACGCCCTTTCGACAACGCCAGCGTGAGCGGCGCGCTCACCGCCGGCGACGACGACGTCTGCGGCATCGAACTCATGCCTGGCTCCCGGGAATGCGGCGCACCTTCGCGCCGATCGCGGTGAGCTTGGTTTCCATGCGGTCGTAGCCGCGATCCAGGTGATAGATGCGGTCGATCAGCGTTTCGCCCTCGGCGCGCAGTGCGGCGATCACGAGACTCGCGGACGCGCGCAGGTCGGTTGCCATGACCTTCGCGCCGGAGAGTTTCTCCACGCCGGTCACGAGCGCGGTGTTGCCGTCGATCGTAATGTGGGCGCCGAGGCGGTTCAGTTCCTGCACGTGCATGAAGCGGTTTTCGAAGATCGTCTCGACCACCTGCGCGGTGCCTTCCGCGATCGTGTTCAGCGCCATGAACTGCGCCTGCATGTCGGTCGGGAATGCCGGATATTCGGACGTGCGGAAAGTGACCGCGCTCGGGCGCTTGTCCATTCGCACGCGCATCCAGTCCTCGCCTTCTTCGATCGTGACGCCCGCTTCGCGCAGCTTGTCCGTGACGGCTTCGAGAATCTGCGGACGCACCTTGCGCAACGTGACGTCGCCACCGGCGGCCGCCACCGCGCACAGGAACGTGCCGGCTTCGATACGATCCGGAATCACCGTGTGCTTCGCGCCATGCAGCTTGTCGACGCCCTGGATCACGAGGCGATCCGTGCCGATGCCTTCGATCTTCGCGCCCATCTCGACCAGCAGATGCGCGAGGTCGCTGACTTCCGGCTCACGCGCCGCGTTCTCGATGACCGTTTCGCCTTCGGCCAGCACCGCCGCCATCAGCAGGTTTTCGGTGCCCGTGACGGTGATCATGTCGGTGATGATGCGCGCGCCCTTCAGACGCTTCGCGCGTGCTTCGATAAAGCCGTGCTCGATCGTGATCTCGGCGCCCATGGCCTGCAGACCCTTGATGTGCTGATCCACCGGACGCGCGCCGATCGCGCAGCCGCCCGGCAGCGACACCCTGGCGTGGCCGAAGCGCGCGACCAGCGGGCCGAGCACCAGGATCGACGCGCGCATGGTCTTCACCATTTCATACGGCGCGACGAGGTTGTCGACCTTCGACGCGTCCAGTGACACGCGCCCCGCGCCGCTCTGGATCTGCACGCCCATCTGGCCGAGCAGCTTGAGCATCGTGCGCACGTCCTGCAGGTCGGGCACGTTGTCCAGATGCACCGGCTCCGCGCTGAGCAGACCCGCGCACAGGATCGGCAACGCCGCGTTCTTCGCACCCGAGACGACAACTTCACCCGCGAGCGGGAAGCCACCTTCAATGACGAGTTTGTCCATGCCTGTCAGTTCCTGATCCGCCCGGACTTCGGCCGGGCCTGCCTTGATTGTGTTCGACGCGCCGCTACCGACGTCGCGCCCATCTTGAGTAATTCGCACTAAATTTCCAGATTACGCGTTCTGCCATTCGGCGGGCGTCAGCGTTTTCATGCTGAGCGCGTGGATTTCCTCGCGCATGCGGTCGCCGAGCGCCGCGTACACGAGTTGATGGCGCTGGATCGGACGCTTGCCTTCGAAGCTGGGCGAAACGATGGTCGCAAAGAAATGCTGACCGTCGCCTTCGACTTCGAGATGCTGGCAAGCGAGCCCAGCGGCGATGTATTGCTTGACCTGTTCGGGAGTCGGCAACATGGGAAAGCTCCTGTCAGTGGCGCAGTTTGTAGCCGGACGCGAGCATGCGCATCGCCACCACGGCCAGCACCACAAAGAAACCGGCGACGATCGCGAGGCTCGCGAGCGGATTGATATCCGACATCCCGAAGAAACCGTAGCGAAAGCCGTCGATCATGTAGAAAAAGGGATTGAGCCGCGACACTTCGCGCCACACCGGCGGCAGCGTATGCGTCGAGTAGAACACGCCCGAGAGAAATGTGAGCGGCATGATCAGAAAGTTTTGAAACGCGGCGAGCTGATCGAACTTTTCCGCCCAGATGCCGGCGATCAGACCGAGCGTGCCGAGAATCGCCGCGCCGAAAATCGCGAACAGAATGATGTACAGCGGCGCGCTGAAACTGACCGGCACGAACCAGATCGTCACGATAAACACGCCGAAGCCGACCGCCAGCCCGCGCGCCACCGCAGCGAGCACATACGCGCCGAACATCTCGTAATGCGAGAGCGGCGGGAGCAGCACGAACACCAGGTTGCCGGTGATTTTCGACTGAATCAGCGACGATGAGCTATTCGCGAACGCATTCTGCAACACGCTCATCATCACGAGACCCGGAATCAGGAAGCTCGTGTATTCGACGCCCGGATAGACGTGCACATGATCGCGCAACGCGTGGCCGAAAATCGTCAGATACAACAGCGCGGTGATCACCGGCGCCAGCACGGTCTGGAACGACACCTTCCAGAAACGCAGGATTTCCTTGTAAAACAGCGTGCTGAATCCGCTATAGCCGCTCATGCAAGCCCCTCGATCACTTCCGGACCGTTCATCACCTGAACGAACACATCTTCGAGATCGGCTTTGCGGACCTCGATTTCGTCGAACGTGCAGCCCGCCGCGCGGCACTGCGCGAGAATCCGCTCGACGTCGTCATAGCTCGCGAGACGCAGCAGATGCTGGCGGCCATTGCCGTTGCCCGCGCTGCCCTCCACTTCGAGCAAGCGCAGGTCGGCGGGCAGCACGCCCTGGCCGAAGCGCAGGAACAATTGCATGCCGGCAAAGCGCTGCAGCAGCGTGCTGGTGCGCTCGAGCGCGACCACTTCGCCGCGCCGCAGCATCGCGATGCGGTCGCACAGCGATTCGGCTTCTTCAAGATAGTGCGTGGTCAGCACGATCGTGTGACCTTCGCGATTCAGGCGCGAGATGAATTTCCACAGCGTTTGACGCAATTCGACGTCGACGCCCGCGGTCGGCTCGTCGAGCACGATCACCGGCGGCCGGTGCACCAGCGCCTGCGCGACCAGCACGCGGCGTTTCATGCCGCCCGACAGCGCGCGCATGTTGGCGTCGGCTTTCTCGGTGAGGTCGAGATTGGCCATGATCTCGTCGATCCACGCGTCGTTGTTGCGCAGCCCGTAGTAGCCGGACTGAATGCGCAAGGTCTCGCGGACGGTGAAGAACGGATCGAACACGAGCTCCTGCGGCACTACGCCGAGCGCGCGGCGCGCCAGCCGGAAATCGTCGACAACGTCGTGGCCGCGCACCGCGATGCTGCCTTCATCGGCGCGCGCGAGACCGGCGAGGATGCTGATGAGCGTCGTCTTGCCCGCGCCGTTCGGACCGAGCAGTCCGAAGAACTCGCCTTCTTCCACCGTGAGGCTGACGCCCTTGAGCGCCTGCAAATCCTTGTAGCGCTTCTTGACGTTACGAATTTCTATGGCTGACATGACTGTGGGCCGCGTGCGTCGCGGCGCCTAAAGGGGCCTTTGGGGGAGCCCTGAGTGGGCGCACAAATGCTGGGAGGAACGAAATTGGGGCCGGTTAAGTGCCCCAAAAAACGTTTGATTATAGGGCAAAAATCAGTGGCCCCATCTCTCAAAAACCGCCGGGCAACCCCCAGGTTTTCTTGCCCCCGCAGGGGGCTTGGCGCAAAACGGCAGGTTGGGGGACGCTCAACCGGGAGCTTGGGAAATGACGCAGTTAGAGCGTCAATGTCGCGCCGGCATAACCGTCTTGCATGGGACC
>Ga0137385_10000817_pt1 | contig 25771 bp, 33 predicted proteins | sample SagtaG_FD_104921 | JGI IMG/M metagenome (GOLD analysis project Ga0137385, IMG submission 104921) | Vadose zone soil microbial communities from Sagehorn Ranch, Mendocino, California, USA - Sage2_R_80_16 metaG | ecosystem: Environmental > Terrestrial > Soil > Vadose zone | place: USA: California... | reverse complement strand
ATGCTTATGATAGTCCTACAAGTAGGCTTTATGTAGGCTACACCACTACAATAGGACTACAGGAGCACTATGAGAGTGCTACAAGTAGACTTTATGTAGGCTACACCACTACAATAGGACTACCGGAGCACTATGAGAGTGCTACAAGTAGACTTTATGTAGGCTACAATAGGACTACAGGAGCACTATGTAGTTCATAGATGTTTCTACAAACACTATAGGTACTATGGATCACTATACCATCTATGAGTACTACTGTAGAGCCTGGTAGAGCCCCTAGGGTTTGCTGATGTAAGCTGCATGCACTGCCAACTCCACCCACCCTGTTGTAAGCCTGTTGTTTCTGGAATAACCATTCAGAACATATTGATTCTGATAACTACTAGCACCATGCTAATGATGCCAATGATGAGGGGTGCAGGAGGGACAGTGCCCCACCCAGTCCCCTCTGCCTGGGCTATGCCAACCCCACCTCTGGTTTACACACCCCATCCCACAAGTGTAGTGGCAGCAAGTGCAAAAATGGTGTAACACTCCAATGAGAAACAAAATGAAACAGAAAAAAAAAAAGATGCATGGCTGAAGCCCAGGTCATTGTTGGCCACATCTTTGTCATGAGTGTTATCATGGTTGCAGTGATGGTGGCTTTTGTGTCTGAAAAATGCATGTTGCAGGGAGTAGCAGCTGTATCCAATGGCCATCCAACAATCAGCTGACAGTGACAATTTCTGGCTTGGATACTTTTATCCCAAATTAGAATTATAATCATCCTAATTTCCTCATCTGACCTTATACTAACAATCATACAAGTCATACTGATATTCATCCTTTGAAAGCAGCACTTTTATCCAAAAATATGATAAAATTTTGGGTGAAAATCATCCAAAATCTCATTCACAGTGCTGATGTACAGAAGAAAGCAAGCCACCAAAGTGAAGTCCGCAGTGTAGACAAATGTCCACACGTAAGATGTGGGCGAAGTCCGCTCTTACACTTCAACTTCAACACTCAACTCACTCAAGTAATAACAATTCAGCGCATATTCAGCAATCCCCTTTTGCCGCAGAGTGTGTCACTCCGCTCCTGTGTGCCCCCCGGGCAATTATAGTACAATGGATTGCAAACAGGAATTCGTGAGTTTGTCTATCTCTTCTTGCGATAGCCCGTCCAGCCTCTGAAGTAGATAATCAACCTAGAGTCACTGTTACTCGCTGAACCTAAGAAAACCACACGAGTGCATACCTCAACCTCTTTTGTTAACGGGATGATGTAACTTTCGTACAAATCAACCACGCAGTCCACGTCGATCTTGCCTTTGTTTGTACAGTTGTTCAGCGGCTCCCCATCGTTCGCAAAATCCTGTGCGTAAAGCATCGCCTTTTTCCGCAGGCGAATTAGCAAGCGGCGCTCGACCTCGGGGTTTGTGATGAGAGCAGCCAACGACTCAGTATCGCCTTGTTGAATATGAGGGATAAAAGCGGCGGGATTTTGCCTAAATTTCGATTCGGACACAAACTTGCCTTGGGAGCTCATCAGTGGTGCATGTCGGATAACAACTGGAAAGAAAGAGGAGGCGATGACAGACCATAGTGGACACGCTTTGAAATGGCTTGGAGGACCTCAATGTCAACGGTAGCCGCTGAGCCATAGTTTCCGTCATCCTCAAGTTCGTCGTCGCCACTAATGCCCCTAGAACGCTTGAGGCACGCAAGGGTAAGGGTCGCTTGAACGGTAATGCGCGGGACAATCGAGCGGACGTAGAATGAAAGTATAGAAGCATTCACGTTGACTTTATTCGGGTAGAGGATGGGCGGATATTCTGGCGGGGGGAGGACGGGTGCTGGAAGCCCTCTGGTGAAGGGATACTCGTCTGGACTACTTTGTAGATCAGAATGGAGAACCAATACGACAAAGAAAGCCAATAACCTTGTGTACCTCCGTGCTTTTGCTGAGATGCAAGTGAGTGATTTGACGGTAATGGGGAAAAAATGTATTGCGTGCCATGGAATGCCTCAGTTTCTTTTAGAAACCACTCAAGCCAGCTCCCTTTAAAGTTGAGGTCTTCAAGCTCCTTGAAAACGCCACGGTCATATATCCTGGGGTTATGAGCGAACTGAGCACGTTCTATGAGAGAGAAAATGATTGTGTCCTCGAGGCGGGTAAGGATGGATCTGATCCCGTCCAGAGAGAGCGGGTCATTCGCGAGCATGTAGTTGGCCTGCATAATTCTGCCAGTTTGTATCAGTTTCGTATGCGCTAGCGTGAGCGGGGTCGTATGTGCTTGTTCGTGTTCGTGTTAGCGTTTTCCGCTACCAGTGAATGCCGAATTTGTGATACCCGATGCTTGACCTAGTAAGTACTAGTAAGCATTATCATTATCCGACGACCATTATGCGGCAGCTGTCCCTGTTCTCTCGACTGAACCACGGCAGAAATTGCGTGTTCCTTGACGGTGAGGGACCCACCCTTGGTTGGCTATGAAGCCGGGGTCGTGGAGGAACGGAGTAACTTTGATCCGATCACCACACTTACGGTTGCGGAGACGCCGGGCGTTGACGACGACCATTTGTTGAAAACAAGCTCATCCCCCTCAATTACGCGCATCATGCCTGGTGCCTGCCCTCGCTTTGTCTTTTCCTGTTTTAAACGTGTCGAACGCTGGGGAGACAGACTCACAGGAGCTGCGGGACCGTTCTTCGTTGCCATCGCTACGCTTCTTTTCATCCTTGGAACACTCTGCTTCCGTATGTCTCTCTTTTTTTTCTGATCTCCAACCAACCAATCTTGTCAGTCGATGTCATCCTCCCTTCAATTGCGTGGCCGTGGCTGTCCACTCCACCATGCCTCCTCATCATCCTCAATTTATTCATGCACTACTACTTCGCCTGCACAGTATCTCCCGGCTTCGCTAGTGACCCCCCACGACGCACGGGCAACAGCTTCATCTGGGCAAAGAAACAGCAGGTCTCCCGCAGACCACTGACGAATGGCGTGCGCTGGTCAGTAGACCTAAATATAACCCCTGCATCTACAAGCAGATGTTCCAAGTGTGGAGGATCCAAACCTGAGGTGAGGCAGCAAGTCGTTGTCCGGGGCCCAAACTCCTTGCTCATCTCCTAGAGGACACACCACTGCCGGGTGTGCAACCGCTGTGTGTTGAAGTATGACCACCATTGCCCAGTGGGTGACTACTTATACCCGCATCTTGTCCGTATCTGAACGATGCGAATAGTGTGTGTTTTATGCGCATTCACTTCGATTCAATATTCAACTCTCTCAGGGATAAATCAATGTGTCGGCCTCTATAACGAACGTCATTTTGTCTTGTTCATGTCCGTCTATCTTCTCTGCTTTGACTTCCCCCCGCCGAGGCGTGTCTTTTAGGGCTTATGTCGTTATAGCTACCTTCTGCTTCTCTGCCCTTGGCTGGCCACACGTGTTCGCGGCTCTCGGGTTCGACTTTAACGTGAGTTCACACCCACGTACTCAGCAATGCTAAACATACACATTCCAGGACGAGTGGGAGCATCGAATGTCGCCTGTCGTCTTCACTATCATTTACTTTTTGTGCCTCGTGATGTGCTTAGCCGTTGGCACGATGCTTACATGGCATCTATGGGGTGTCGCTGTTGGAGAGACGGCCGTTGAAAGTCAAGACCATGAGCACTATCAACAGGTGGCCCTGTCGCGGGGAGAGGTATGTCTTGTGTATAAGCTCTCAACCCCACCTAACTTCTGTCCTAGACCTTCCAGAATTCTTATGACCTTGGGTTTGCTCTTCGATCGCTCGGACCTTATCTCATGCTAACTCGGTTTTTCAGAAAGCTCAAGAATCTCCAACTCTTTTTTAATATTGGACCAGATGGATAGTATGTTCCTCCCAGTTTCTGAAATGTTCTGTGACTTAAAAGCCGTCAGTCCCATGTATACTCTACTATTCCCTTTCCGGACTTTGCCGTATACAGACGGTCGCTCCTGGGCTCGCAAACCCGGACTCGAACGCCACCACGGGATTTACGTAGGCGAGGAGCTCACAGATGAGGAGGATAACTAAACAATGCATTATGGGGACGAATGGCTTCACACAGGTCTCTTTAGTTGGCTGTCTGCCGTAGATGGTGAGCTCTTTTCATCATCCGCCCAACATTTTTTACTTTTTCCGTCCTGTGATGATATTTGCCGGGGCCAGATGACCCTTTGGAAATTGCCCTCTCTGGCAGTTTCGGAAAGAGGCCTGATCTACGTCCGGCTTATCCGTTGTATTGATCGGTCGTACTGATTCGATTCTTTTTCAAAATTCCCTTTGTATTATCAAATAGGGGGTGCACGCTGACGACTTCTCCATTAAACAGGTCCGTATGTGTAGCGATGGCCTTTCGTTGTTCGACATTTTACGAAATGTACCTTTCTCTATTATGAAGAGCCCAGTGCGATTTAACTGAATGAGCCAACTGTTCGATCTTTCGGAAAGCCAACTCTTCCCCCTCAGGACAGCTTAGGCTGGCGCTGGCTCTTGACGCACTTATTCTTCGATATGTTGCCGAGTTTCAGGGGATTGCTTTCGTGGCGCTCCACTACTTTCTTGCATCCGCCTCTCCATTTTGAAGCTGCTGCCTTATTAGTTAGTAGAGGGATCTTGCGTAGCTTCAGGGCGGGCTCTACTTCATCCGTCTTCTCCCCGTTTAAAACTAGTGTCAGCAACAAGACTCAGGGGTGCCCTATTCATGTCTCCGGATATTGCGACGGCAACGACCCCTTATGCAGCTACACCCAACGAGTCACCCAACGAGCTGCACCAAAAAGCCTTGAGTCATGAGCGTACTATGTCGGATGTTGTCATTATTGGCGCAGGTTGTGCTGGACTCTCTTGCGCTTTCCACCTTGCAAAGACCCGTCCCGATCTCAACATCACCATCCTGGAGGCAAACGCCGCTCCAGGTAGTGGCGCGTGGCTCGGTGGACAGTTCAAGACGCCCATGGTGAGTCGTCTGCGTCTTGCTTACTCTTGCACCTTACACTCTATTTCCCCTCTCTTCTTAAAGGTTGTCAGTAAGCCGGCACACCGCTTCCTGACGGAGTTGGAAGTTCAGTTTGAGGATGAGGGCGAATTTGTCATCGTCAAGCACGCAGCGCTCCTCACCTCGACGATTCTCTCGAAGGTCATGCACATGCCCAACGTCGTCATGTTTAACGCGACGGCTGTGGAAAATCTCGCAGTACATGGCGACCGTATCACAGGCGTAGTGACGAACTGGACGCCCGTTGCGCAGCACCGCGATCCTCAATCCTGCATGGGCCCGAAAGTATTTACCGCCCCTGTGACCGTGAGCGCTACGGGACACGATGGGCCGATGGGTGCGTTCTGCGCGAAGCGACTTGTGAGTGCAGGTCTACGCGAGCGGCCTGAAGGTATGCGTGGACTAGACATGAAGGAGGGAGAGTCCATGATCGTCCGTGGCACACGTGAGGTAGCTCCGGGCTTGATCATGGCAGGTTGGTAATTCATTGGGTGGATGACTCAGGCTGCTGATCTACTACGTTGGACAGGCATGGAATTGTGCTATGGTTACAACAGCACGGGTCCGACATTCGGTGCGATTATGCTCAGTGGCATCAATGCAGCGATAGAGGCTATTCGAGTGCTTGACACATACCGTTCGAGTGAACTAAAGAAAAAGGGGCAAGGGAGTTGATCAGGTCTATGTCAACATAGTCAACAACTTTTTTTGTTTAACAAACACGCAAATTATTACAGTAAGCGCGAGATGACTTACCGTGTTGTAAGAAATACCTTGAACCACATCGAATCAACCAAGTAGTGTGGTCACTGGTGCGGCCAACTCCGCAGTCAACGGTCCGAGATAACCGCCATTATTAGCGTACATGTCACGTCCAGTATACTGTAGTATAGTAATTCAGCCTCTAGTCGAAACCGTGACAATGGGCTATACACTTCCTTCTCCAGACAGTCCTACAGAGCGCGCTCGTGAACTCATGGCACGTAAGGACGCAATAGAGGCCGAGCTCGAAGCACAGGGCTCCATACTCAAAGCGAATAACACGGACATGCGCCAGCCTCTCGTCGATGGCGAGGGTTTCCCGCGAGGTGATCTCGATGTCTGGGCTGTGCGCCACGCGCGCGTACGAATCATCGAGCTTCGAAACGATTTAACAGCCCTGATGGACGAGATTGCCAAGACCCTCGAGACGATATACTCACGGTCCCCGAGCCCTCCAGTGGAAGGTCGCGGTGACGGCACGACATCTGTCATGGGAACCGAAGCAGCATCTTCCGAACTACTACCATTTGCTAGGGTGGACGGTGTTGCGCCAGGTAGCCCTGCTGCTGATGCGGTTCGTTATTGCGTCTATCCGGTATGCTAGAGATTCTTGTGCATCTCAACTATGGTTGCTCTAGGGTTTGCACCGAGAAGATTTGATTGTGAAGTTTGGTGAGCTGCGGCATCCGCAGCCGAACTTGCAGGCTCTAGCAACCGTAGTTGCGGAAAACGAAAACGTTAGACTACATTTCCTCTACATGCTTGTAAATTCTGACGCCTTGTTCGGCGCTCCTTACAGAAGGTGATTAGAGTTCTTGTGCGGAGGTCGGCGGCCGAAGGTCTCACCGCCTTGCGACTCATACCAAGACAGGGTTGGGGCGGGCGTGGCTCATTAGGGTGCGCTTCGTGGCTCACATCGCTGTAGACTTGTCTTCTTGCTCACGCTACTCATAGTTGCCACCTTGTGCCGTACCCATCGGCGTAACTTGCATGGTTTCATTTGACGAAGCGGTTCCGAGACTCACCGCATTTGACGACAGGAAGACCCCTTCTTTATGTTACTGTGCGCAGATTCTGGACTTATGGCGTGTATTACTACGGTGTCAAGACAGACAGCTTCCGCAGCACAACCCAAAAACTGTCCTGACCACTAATGTAAGTACCGTGATCCGTGCGTCTGGGACTCTGTATCATCACTGCGAAGCGAAAATAAGAGAGGACCAATCGCGCAATAACGCAAACCCGGGGCTCCTCAATCCCGTCACAGCAAACAGGGAACGTAGTGAACCTGGACAGTTTGTTTTCACGTTAAGTGCAGCGAGTCGGCTCGTCACGTAAGAGCCAGATAGTAATGCGATCCACATTCGGGATTTTCTCGGTACCGGATAAACAGACATATGAGAGGCCATAGACGATGACCCGCAAGTCGGAGTCATGGGGGTTTAATCACGTGATGTATATGGGATCAGTCAGCAGAGTTAGGTTGATGGGTTTGTCATCCTAACTGAAGCCCTCAAAATCAGCTCGGCTCTCTCAGTTTGCCCCATCATTTTAAGGCCTAAGCATACGTTCTGTGAGTACATTTTCACCCTTCCTTCACACCGTTCCCTCCCACCCGTGGTGTTTTCCAGCGAAAGTACCGTTGGCAGGGGGTGGATTGCCATTCTTGCTTGAGGATGACGCACGCAGATTTCTGACGACTTCGTTCACCTAGTGATAATGGGTCGCCGTCCCGCTCGCTGCTATCGCTACTGCAAGAACAAGCCCTATCCCAAGTCAAGGTACAATCGTGGTGTCCCTGACCCTAAGGTGTGCCCCACAACAGCGTTGCGATTTTGAATAACCGACTCAATTCTCCCGCAGATCCGTATCTTCGACCTCGGCCGGAAGCGTGCTTCCGTCGATGAGTTCCCCTTCTGCTGCCACCTTGTCTCGGACGAGTATGAGCAGCTATCCAGCGAGGCGCTTGAGGCAGCCCGCATCTGCGCCAACAAGTATGTTACAAAGAGTGCCGGCAAAGACTCGTTCCACTTGAGAGTTCGCGTACACCCGTTCCATGTCCTTCGTATCAACAAGATGTTGTCGTGTGCTGGTGCCGATAGGTATGTCCACCATCACTACAGAGAGAACGAACTTGTCTCACAGCCCGTCATGTGTAGGCTGCAGACTGGCATGCGTGGCGCGTGGGGTAAGCCTTATGGCACCGTCGCTCGCGTCAACATTGGTCAGATTATCCTCTCCATTCGCTGCAAGGATTCGAATGCCGCCGTTATTCAAGAAGCTCTTCGTCGGGCACGCTACAAGTTTCCCGGCCGCCAAAAGATCATTGTCTCGCGCAAGTGGGGGTTCACCAATGTTAACCGTGAGGACTACTTGAAACTCAAGGAGGAGAAGCGTGTCCTTCAGTGAGTTAACTTGCCATTGATTGCTATCAACGTCTCACCTACCTTGTTTAGGGATGGTGCATACGTCCAGTTTATTCGTCCCAGGGGTCCTCTCGAGAACAACCTCCGGGCACAATTGAAGGCATAGTGATCCCTTCGTTGTATTCATACCGAGTCTTGCCAATTCAATGCTTTGGCCGTTGTCACGTTTGAGAGAACTCCACTTGAGATGCCCTATATTCACTACATCATCCGATATTCGTGGATGGTGGTTAGGGGAAACGGGGCAGAGATTAACTATCATTCATGACCTAGACCGCAATCTCTGTAATGTAGAGTGAGGTGTGAGAATGGTACTGTGATGATGACATGACAGCCCTGTGGAAATTGAACTTGCTCTCCACCAACATGGCAGCTTGCCTCCACTTTACACGTAGAGTGAGCTGCAAGGATATATCGTGAGTGATCCCGAGTCTGACACGAGATTAGGTCTGGAAGTCTTTCATTGACAACGGCGGTAAGAATTGGCTATGTTCTTCGTCTAGACCCTGACCCACATAGAATCAGGCCACGACGCGCGTTGCTTCCCCAATGTGGGTCTCTCTTTTCCAAACCCATGTGACCATTTCACACTCCCGAATTAGCTGAGCATATTGAATGCTCGTCCCGGCGTCGTCGAAGCTTCCCTTCGGATCGAGCCATATAACGGTGGGTTCCCCATCCTCCCCTCCGTCCACCACTCACGTCCTGCCCACCAAGTAAAGTTAACCGCGTCGGCGTACGTCTGCGCTGTTTATGGTCTGAGTAGCTTCTAACGCAAAAGTGAATAGACGGTGCATGGCGGTCTGATCATGTCCCTCACGGATACGCTTGGCTCGCTTGCGGTGGCGAGCCACGGCCAATACATGACTGGCGTGTCAACTGACATCTCTACGTCTTTCGTGAAGCCCGCAGGGAAGCCGGGAGACGAGTTGAGGATGGTGGCAACCCTCACAGCTATGGGTGCGTCGTTCATCGCTATGTTCTGTTTCCCCCTTCGTTTTTGGCGATAACTCGGTGCCGCAATTGTTCTGCACCCAGGAAAGTCGCTAGCGTACACACGGGTCGACTTCACTAACCCGGCGGGGCAGCTGGTTGCCTACGGGAGTGAGTCTCCACGCACACTTTTCGTGCCTTCTGTCGCGTGGCTAATGGAGGCTTTGGTTAGCCCATACGAAGTATGTTGGCAGGTCGATCGCACACTCGGTACGCCATCTGTTGAGAATCTCCTATGCTGACCTCTCATCGTTCTGAACGTAGGAGAACGTCAAATTCTCCCAAGATGGTGAGAAGGTCATTGAGGGAAAAGATGTTGACTAGACATCAGGATCGCACATTCGGACTACAAATATGGGCGGGCCTGTATACCAAAGGGCTCATGGATCTCCATCAATTCAGCTGCCGCTGCGTCTACCACGGCAAGTGAGATGAAAGATGACTTCAAGTTCGTTCCTGTTGTCCCTCCCGATTGAGAAGCGAAGTACGGACGCATATCTTCCACACATTGCAAACCATCGCACAATAGAGGTTAAGAGTCCCCACGACGGCGTGTTTGAGTAGACGCGGCAGATAATGCATGAGTCGGTCCTGCTACCCTTCTGCCACTTCCTCATGCCCGACGGCGGCCCCGTGAGGGCTGGCACGGTCCCCACGTCCATACAGCTGCTTGCAAAGATGTCTAGCCGAAAGGCAACCATGATAGGACCTACAGCACTAACTTACTGCATAGTACGGTACATCCGCGAAAAATAACGTTTGCTGTTCGAAGCTTTGACAAATATAACTAGAACCGCGATCTCGGCACCGTAGATCGACTCTCCACCTGTCTCATTGCGTTTTGTGAGGTCTATCGGACGGTTAGACTACAGCGGCGGGTGAAACGCGGATCAGTGGAGGGTGTGCGGGAGACTTATCCTCGGCTGCCATTGTCGTGCGGGCGGTGGAACGCTGTGAGCGATGTGGAAGACCCAAGAAGGCTTGGTGTTGACTTTGATACGTGATCTATGTTGAGACAAACCCAGTCGCATGCAGAACGGAAAAGGTGGCGATTTTGTTGGAGTTTGTTGAAGAGGCACAGAGGTCGAGCTGCGTCATCGTCGGGGTTATTATGCTGATGGCCCGGGTGCGCTTGAACCTTGTCGAGTCCAGCGAGTCTTAAGAAGTGAGCCCCAACTTGAAGTTGGCGCCAACAACCACTGACTGAGACAGAATTACAGGTCCCCATGGTTGTAAGAGGTCCAGAGGACCCCCGGTGTCTTGGTAATGGCCTACAAAGTTCGTGGCAATCATAAGAAATCCGAAAAGGAAAGGGGCATATGGTGTTCAATTTATCCGTTGCCTCTGTAATTTTTTGGAACCTTCATGCCCTACCATGATGAACCCGACCACCGCGGGGGTTCAGACGGTCACTGGTCACTAGTTTATTCATCCATTCAAACTGCAAGGGCCGACACCCGTTTATGGGGACAGGCAGGACATCACATTGAACGTCGTGTTCTAATCCCTATGCGATGCCATCTTTCCAAATACTGTAGCTTTATCGAGGATGCCTCAAGGAGACCATTCATCCACAAGAATACTCATCAAGATAATGTCGACAAATTTTCCTCCCTTCCATAGTCCCTTGCGCAACCTGCCCTCTTCGATAAATCCACTATTTTCACACCCGTCAATACACTTGCAACTCTGAAAGCATGTCACTCACACTTTTCTATATGCCGCAAGTGCGCGCTCGTTCGTCTCATTAACGGTGAGTTGCACCCTGTGAAGCCCGAGTTCCTTGAAACCATATCCAACTGCCCATCTCATTGCCTCTGTCCCATACCCCCTTCCCATAAACCTCCTCCCCAATGCTATTCCAAGCGTCGCGTCCCTGTTTTTGGGAACCCCCGTGTTCAGAGACAGGGAGCCCATCATTTCTCCTGTCTCTTTCAGCTCCACGACCGCAAAGAGCCCGGATTCTTCTGCCCACTTCTGAGGGTTCTCTTTCCACTTCTCAGTCCTTGGGATGACTGCGTCTAAAGTTGTTTGCGCCTGAACCTCTGCGTCATTCATGAACTCGAGCATAATGTCTGCATCACTTGGTCGGAAAGCCCGAAGGACGAGTCGATGTGTTTCGAACATTTGGGCTCTTCTGTGATGAGGTTGTGATTCACGGGTTACCCATTTGAGCTAGGCGAGTCACTCACTAGTGTTTGGGTACCAAAGTGCTGGATGGTTTCATCCAATCATCCAGTACCTAAGCACTAAGCCAGCACCACATGGTACCGCGGGAAAACCCAGCTACGTGTGTTGTAGTATTGGTGTTCCCTGACCCTACAGTACTCAGAGGCGCAGCTTTACTGAAATCACGGCGGTCCTAGCATGACGTGATATCTAAGCAAGCCGCGTTTATGCCTAACCAATGGTCGAATAGCCCAACCTCGTACTGTCTTATCATATATTGAGTGGGCGACATTCGTTCATGTCCTTATCAAGCTCCGAAATAAGCGCCTCTACAAACTGCCAGAGCCAGTACCTCGGCCAGTACCCGATCTTGGCCATCAAGGGAAGGCTCATTGCTGACGTTATCGTGATCCTTCCATTTCCGTTGTACTTTTCCGCAGTCGTTAACGTCAAGATTATTGGAGCCACAGGCCCACAGGGATCACACCACCGAAGATGACACGTCCTTGGCTTTGGCCTCAGGCTGCGCACTGTCCCAGTTACGCCGTTGATGAAAAGTCGACTGTATTGAATAACGTACCAACGTTGTCAGTCACGCGGAGTGACTAGATTCTTGTGGAAACGTTCCTTATGGATTACATTGTTGTCAACATAGTCTTCAAATTCTATGGAATTCCGGGAAGGTTAAATATCCTCTAGAGGGTCCAGGCACTTAATGGTTTCTTGTTTAGTATGGTATCGTATTCTGGAATCATCTATTGTACTTAGTGTCATACTGTGAGGGCTGTCTTATCAACTCCGCCTCTGATGAGTGCATAGCTAACACTGCACAGGAGCTTGTATTCAATGTAGTAGGCTCGCGCTACGACCGGTCTGGGTCCATGACCTGTTAGACTGGGATATAAATGGATTTCAACAAAAAAACACCGCGCAGACAGCGAGATGCTCGACCCCAAGGTCGTTGCAATGTCCGTCAGCAGCCCACACAAAAAGAACGACGAGATGAACGATATATATTACCCTGAACATAGTCTACTTTTGTATACCGAAGTCACTCCTACGAAGGTAAATGGGCTAGTGGTGAGTAGTACCATTCTAGATCCGTAAGGTTGAATAATGCTCGGAACGAGGCAGCAAGAACGTATGTCCTACATTAGGTAAATTCGCGCTTTCTACCTCGCCGGACGTCCCACTCTTCTCTTACGATGCTCATGCAGATAATAATATCTCTGGATTTACCGTGACTCCGGTTGGCCCCCTTGTTCCGTCCTTCTTCAATGAAGCCGCTACGTGACTCATGGTTAGCACGGCTGCAGGTTCCGAGATCCTGCGGGTGCGGACTTACATCTTTTTATACATCTTCAACGCGGGTATATTGTCTTCCAACACGGTCAACGTTATACGGTTCAGCCCAAACTCACGGAAGCCGTGTGTAATTAGCCAGAGCATAAGCTCCGTCCCGAACCCACGCCCTCGGTATCCCCCTTTCAACGCGATGCCCACCGCAGCGTCGCGATTGGAAGGTGGCTTGAAATTAAGGCTGACGTGCCCTATGAACTCGCGCCTCTCCTTTTCCTCGACCACGGTGAAGAAGAGCGAGCCGGTGGCAATCGCCTGTATGGTCCTCTGTAAAAATTGTTCCGTTCGCGTGGGTGAAAGATCCTCGACGAAAGACAGTCGTTGGACAACGGGGTCGCTCCACAGTCTCAGGAAAGTCTTCTCGTCAGCTGGGGTATAAGGCCGCAGGACAGTACGATCCGTCTGCCACCTCGGCTCGGGGAATGGCAAGGCGGTCATGCTGCTGGGCGGCCTGGAAAACTCGTGGGGAGAGCCCTCACACTTTCTTTCAGCGATCCGTTATGCTTTATATATCTAAGGTGTGCACAAGGAACACGACAAAAAATTACTCCACATCACATTACAATTTATTTTTTCCATCGATCCTGGAAATTGGATCCGAGGTGGCATGTCATGAAGTGCTGCGGCAGCCGCCTTGCGGCGATACTGTCCTCCGCAGTCGCAGTCATACCTTCTCTTGGGGGTAACTCTATTTCGTTTTCCGATAATGAGAAGTTCCATGGTCACCGTATCCTTTGATGTGTCTTCCAACCCCCCTCCTTTGTTATCGGTTTTCGCTTCCAGATTTCTACCTGTGAGTCATCAAACAAGTTTCGAGTCAGGCCACAGTTACGTCCCCAGTCAAACAACTCCTTTCAATGGTCCCGTGTTTATGCCACGCACCGTGACCCATTGAGTACTCATCAGCGCATCGGCTTAAGAGTCCAAAATGACTAACATTTGAGATAGCTTTAAACAACGTATATAACTACAACACATAGATGCAAAGGGACACGGTCACTTTCTCGGGATCGGGTATCATTTCAGAGTTCGTGGCCGTCAAGGCAGAAACTCGGATGTCAGGGCTTTTCCGAGAAAGATTATGGACTTGGAGTCCTGTGAGCTGCTCGTACACTCGCTACGAACTCGAGGAGAAGGCGTGCGCCATCTTCGACAGAGACGTCCGACCTCTCGGGGAATCCATTGCACATGAAAGTATCTTGCGTCCTTGGACGCACTCCATATTCCTCCGGTTTGATCTTGGCGGATGTGGTCCCCGTCATACGCACGATACAGAGATTGCGAGGCTGCAGAGGAGTTTCAGAGGCCGCAGGGTGTTTCAAGGCTTTCTCGACGTTCGCCATTTTCTGCCTTTGGTTCGAGAACCAGTGGTGCACCTTCTCATACGACCTTTTCATGGATGTCAATCAAAAGCGAAGAGTGGCGAAAGGGCCCACATACTTTCCAATGAGCCGTGCGAGCCGCTCTTTTTCGGCTCGCTCGGGCCACCGATTGACTCGGAAGGAGGCTCGCAAATAAGCCAGCTCATCCTCGGTCATACAGACGGTGCGAGGATCTCTGGACGAGAGAACGGCCTGCTTGGCATCAGTGGATGCTTGGCGTCTGGAATCCGACTCGATAACAATCTTTTTGTGAGACTGAAGCTTGACCATGACGTAGGAGTATTGAATGCGGGTGGTCGATGCTCGGAAGTAGATTATGATAAAGAAGTGTTTCTTTCTCCTGCGCCCTATATACATATCATGTGTGGTGGCCTCCACATTCAGGTTCATAGAGTAGCTTGAACACAGAAAAGCCACAAGAGTCAAGAAAAGCGCAGTGGCCACATCAGAGATCAGTTTACCACAAACCGGACACACACCAGTATGTCATCGTTACATCAGCAAGTCAGCGGAGCTTTGACTCGTCGCTTCTAGCAGGACCAAGTGCAGGTGAGTCGAGTGGTTCTGCACCGTCTCGACTGTGGACTCTGCTCAAACGGTTCCAAAAAAAAAAACTGACTGATGGGCCCAAGGATCAAAGACGTTCCGTGGTGACCTCACAATAATCCCAACCGCCCAACCGGATGGCCCCGAGTGTTCACGTGTTGACAATGGTCACGGGGACGGAACCACTAGTATCAGGGGGGTGAAATTTCTCCCATCAATCGGTCGTAGTGTGGTCGCTGGAGTCACAAAAAAAGACATCCAGAACAAAGCGGCGCAATAATGCGGACAAGTCGGACTCAAAATTGTTCCCCTGTGGCTGCACTGAATTTGAGGCTGGTCCAGAGCGGACCAAGCCGTGGGAAGGATAGGCTTCGGACCCGATTGTGCATTTCGATTAACTTACTGTCAAGTTTCAACGCATCGATCTATTCGTGCGTTGTTCTCAACGAGTCCTCCAGGCCTCTATAAGCGATCTACTTGTTACTGATATGCATCTATCCACCGGGAGACGCTGTGCCAGTGGCATATGCGACAAAATAGGGCAAACAAATAAGTCACCTCCCTCAGATGTGAGATACTCGAGCTGTAGAGTGATTAGTCTATCGGAGTCAATATATCCAGTTAGAGACGCCAAAAGAACGCTGAGAGCTCGGCGCCTCTTTTTTTCAAATAAGATGGTAGATTCTCGGCTCAGGAGGGCGTGCAAGTTACCGAGCTGCCTCCGGCCTCACGTTCAAGGAGTACCTCGTAACTCATCGGACACATCCAGAACAGTCCTGTCCAACTCCAGCTCGCTACATTAGTGTACCATTCGAACAATGCGCCGATTGCGACATTGCCTATCCAAAAATTTCCCACATGGGCGGGACAACAGTACTTGAAGCACAAAGCTTGACGCTTGAATGCGCTTTATTGAGCGCAAACGAGTTATTTTGTCGTGGTCAGCCTGGAATCCTGAAGGAATCAAGCCGTTTAGAGCTTACGTACTAGTAATTCTCCAACTCGCCAACTCACCTGCTAGCTGCGACGACAGAAAATCCTATCCAGAGCGCACAGAAGACTCCACGCAGAATAGCAATGACGTCGGGGTACAAGGGCCGACAAGGTTAATCGTCGGCGAGCGGAGGTAATCCGAAGAAGTGGGCAAAGGTTGAGAAATCAGTGGCCTGGGGAATATGATCACCCGGAAGACGGAAGAGGGGTCAATCGCGATCAGCAAGAGTTGCGTGGGGAAAGGGTGTGTGGGAACGACGCAAGGGAAAGTTGGGAACCGCAGATGCTCTGTCACGTTGCTTGGCAGCCTTGTCTTAGCGTCCAGTCTTCTAGGAAAAAGCGACCGTGAAGGAGAACATGAAAAAAAAAAAAAGAGAACAAGGGCTCACCTTCTAACCTGGTGCGCTGCGGGAGTGAGTCTCTCGACGATCTCATGGAGTCCAGAGATGAGGACGTTATCGCGATGAGTATCGTAGCAATCGCGGCAGTACCCGAACGTAGGCCCAAGGAAAGAGGATAGGTGGGAACAGACAGTGGCTTTTTCTTTCTTTTTCAGTAAGCCAAAAGCGTCGGGAGGAAACGATCCTCCAATCGAACACACCTTTGAGTGTACATTCCGGAGTTGTAAACCGACAAGACCCTCCAGAGACTTGAGCACCTTTTTATGCGCGGTCGGCATCCCGGAAATGTCGAGGCATTCGTCGAGAGCATCTATAATGGTATACATTGCAGGCTGTCCTTGGACTTCGAGCATTTCCATCAGACATTGCAAGAGTGCATCTTCTGAGGGCTGTCGTACTCCTTCGTTGTGGTCCAAATAAAACCGAGAAAAAACATGATAGCAGGAATCAGACTTGGCGCCGAGCTGGAAAAGGAGAGAAGAGAGAAGATCGCGTCGGTGTTGCTTCTGAGTGTCCCTGAAATCAAAAAAAAAGTATGCCATCGATGCTAATCCCATTTTGCACATCCTGTCGATTTCTCGAATAATTGACGACTAGTAGAGTCTATGAATAACTATAATTGAAGGCAGTGAGATACGACATACATCAGAATACTTTTTTCCGAACCCGCTACAGAGAGGGAAAGGAATTAGAATCCTCGCAAGGCTAATATCAGAAACGCACGCTTTCCCTGGATCCATAACAGGGAACCCCTCGCGTTCCACTCAGTAAAGACGCTTCCTTGGAAGAACCACATGGCAGTTCCATCTTGATGGATTTCACATGCAACGTTGTAGTTTGGCGACGGATCTGGAGGGAAGAGCCAAACTTCGGGAGTCTCTTCTTAACTGGTCACCTGGGACTAGTTTAGCGCCACCAGACCACAATGACAGAATCGACGAATAACGAACGCCTCATCTTGTTTATATCGCTCGCAATCTGTTGCATCGCACCTACCGTCCTAGTCAGTTTCTGTAACACCGATTTCCGAACACAGTAAAAGCTCACCCAAAGCCTTCCAGATGCCGTCCATGGACGCTTTGCCATCTACCAAGATAACCCCTCAGTTGAACGACCATAACCAACTGAGCAGACCTTGCGTACCATTCATGACTACCTTCACATTATTCATAAGGCAGTGGACCACTTCGAGTGTCTGGGCCATAGTCATTCGACCTTCCTCTTGGGTGAGACGGTCCAACCTCTGCAGGATAGCCTCGATCTCGCTCTCTTCTAGCAGCTTCTTCGCGAATTTCTCTGTGCCGTGTTGAGTCACCACATATCCAAGACAAAGACCCACTTACTGAATCGGCCCAGTTTTATCTGTTTGGTAGCGAGAGCAAGGACGGAGAGTAAATCGACCATTACCTTCACGCTTATCTCCATCATCGACGGAGTCAACGGGAGATTGGTGTGGATTCGAAGGCATTTGAGGAAATTTCCGACGCAGTCGAACAAGTCAACGAGCGCATCGTAGCTTGAGCTGACACCGCTGGCTGCCTGCAGCATCCATATATAGTGAGACCGCGAGGTTGGGGATTGGCAGGGCATACGTACTGCAAGGAGAACATCCATGCCAACGAAGATCACCTTTGCTGGTTGGAACGGCACCTGGTAGCAGCAAACTGGTGAAAATGTGAACAGGAAGAATGAGCCCATTCGGCTCACCAAGTTAACAGCCTCGCCAAGAACACGAGAAAACGCATGGATGACGTTCACCACGGTTTAAGACAGTCGATCAACTTGCGCTTTCCTTCTCGATAGTCTTTGAATTCATTCGCCTTGTCTTCGAATAGCTTAAGGACGTCATCTGGAGAATGGCAGGTTTGAAGTCGGTCGGCAAAGGGGTGTTTGGCCGGGTCTATCCCAATCTGCTCGGCGTAGTCGGCGAAGGTTGCATCGAAGATGGGTTGAAATGATGTAAAAGGCATTTTTGTACACTCTGTCAAAGAGATATATTGACCTGTTTGGTGGAGGTAGTGGTGGGCGGGGGAAACACTCACAGCAGGTACTTTCCTTGGGCAAGACGGCGACCTGCCTATAGCACCGTTAGACGCACAATCTGACCATAAGAGATAACTTGAAAGCAGTGTACAGATTGAATTAGTCACGCGTCTTACGAGGGAATCACGCTCCCAGAAAGGAAGGTGCCAAGACTTGGGGATCCGGTTATGGTAAATACCCGGGACCGGGATCGCGTAAGATTGTGGATACAGCTGTGGCAGATCCTCCAAGTACCAGCATGCGGATTGAGGAAGGGTTTCAACAGGTACGTAGCTGGCAGGACATACCCTGAGATGTCCTCACTTAGTGCTCTTGCTTATTACCAGGCACCTTTCTCTGACGAGGAGCCGTATACGACGGATCCTGTCGTACCAGTACTTTTGAACCGCCTATTTCCAAAGAGGTTTGTGCGTATGTTCCTCATAATGAGATCGAAAAGGCTAATACTATTGCAAAATGCTAAGCGTGTACCATGAACTAGAACCTGATTTCAGGCGGTTCGAAAGAGTCGTCGTGACATGTGCGTGGAATCGATCCGTCTCCGCATCTCGGGCCCAGGTTAATGGCCATATCTCGCAGCCATCCGCTCTATGGGCGAGCTAGTGGCGCCCCCATCTCTCACACAATACGATCAATGGGGTCGGCGTGTCGACATTCTGCGTACCTCTGAGGGTTGGCGGGGTTTGAAGGCCATATGCCAGGAGGAAGGCATCGTAGCCATCCCTTATGAACGCAAGCATGGCGAGTACAGCAGGATCCACGCCTTCGCCAAGTTGCTTCTCATGGCTGGCGATAACCAAGTCGTTTGTCTTCGAAAGCATCTCCCAAATTTCGCAGTGACCCAACCCCTGTGACCAGATTGATTGTCCACTCAGCATGAGTGACGGTTGTGCCAGAGGTACGTGGATACGTCCAGTGGCTAAGCTGTCTGTCTCAATCTGTCCCTCCGTCATAGCCATCGAACTTTATGGGACGAAAGACATGAGGGAGAACGTATACCCTCGTCTCGTGAGGTGAGCGTGGTGTAAGGGTGTTGGGCACGCAAGGTCGTGTTGATAGATGCAGCCGTGACCCCGCTATAGCTTTCACAGCGGGCCAGTGGATGACAGAAGTTAGTGAATATCTTCTTTGGTGTGTCGCGTCTCATGTGACATGCATGCAGCGCCCTGGGGGGTCGGATGTTTCTCTGACCGAGACTAAGGCTACGCCATCTCGTCTATCCGTCCATTCCCTCGGCGAGACCTACACACTTGACGGTTTTAAGTGGTTTTCAAGCGCAACAGACAGCGATGTTTCTGTCGCCCTCGCGCGTACTGGTACCATGAAACAAGGATCGCGCGGGCTCTCTCTTTTCCTCGTTCCCTTGCGCCTACCTCTTTTCCATGGACTTGCTTCGCCCATCAGCAACAACATCTATGCCCATCGGTTAAAGGACAAGCTCGGCACAAGGGCAGTCCCAACTGCCGAGCTCTCCCTGGAGGGTGCAGAGGCGTATCTTATTGGTACTCCTGGCGCAGGTGTAAAGCACATCGTTCCCGTGCTCGGAATCACTCGTATACATTCAGCCGTCGGCTCAATTGGCGCGCTCCGCCGCGGGCTGGCAATCGCCAGGTCATTCTCTTCTGTGCGGCGAATCGAAGGGGGTAGAATATGTCTCTCAGAGTCACCGCTGCATGTTGCGGAGCTCGCAAAAATTTCATTGACTTATCGTGCGCTTGCGCATATGACGTTCGGGGTTGCACATCTACTTGGTAAATCAGAGTGTGGGACTGCGACTACGGACGATGAGCTCAGGCTACGCCTTCTCACCTCCGTGGTCAAAGGCTTTTCTGCAGAGAAAGCCGTGGTGGCCCTCGAAGAGTGCATGGCTTCTCTCGGCGGGCAAGGTTATATGGAAGAGAACGTAATTGCACGGTGAGCGGCAATTTTTTTGAGACACGACCCACTACCAACAGCTTTAGAAAGGTTGATCCGTGATACCCTTGTTGAGAAAATATGGGAAGGAACAATTACTGTTATGGCATTGGACGTGCTGCGGTCTGCCCAGACTGTGGGCGCTCTCGATGCATATTTCAACGTGTGTGCTTCGCCGCAGTCACTGTTCCAGACGCTCAGGCATTTCGGTAGTGGGCACGCGCCCTTCTCTCTTCCATTCCAGAAACGCTGCGCAAGCATATTAAGGCACCGCTGTCCAACCTCCTGGCGGCTCTAGAGGAGTTGCCGTCTGCATACAGGAATCCTGCACCCGATCTTGTCCCACGCCCGGCGTTCTACCTTCTCTCACAGGTTACTGTTTCCCTGTATCTCCTCGAGCACGCAATATGGTCCCATACGAATGCGACCACGCAAAGCGGTGTTGACATCGAGGCGTTTTCGCGATGGGTCGAGGACTGTGGATTAGCCGTGGCGAGGGAGGAGGTGAGAAAAGCGTTGAAAGCAGGGTTAAATCGCTCGAAGATGGACACAGGGCTGGTCTATGGGGGGTATGATAGAGCGAAACTGTGAGTTCTCTGAGTCTAGCTAGACTTCCAAACACGAACAACACGAACGACTATTCGGAACTGGAACTTTGCTGAGTGCCCTCATCAAACGCTGTTGTAGATGGACTGCACCTCCGTTCATCACTTGTCTCGTTACAGGAGATGTTCGACATCTACCCCATTACCGACTAGTTCGCTATTGAACACCTGTACCTAGAAGTCTGCCTCCGCTTTTATTCCCCTTTGTATGTCCCACACTTCATCTAGAATAGCCATCGAGATGAGGTCTGACCACTTCCCATTATCCCAGTTGTATTTCCTTGTTCGGCCTTCCTCCACAAAACCGTTGTAATACGGTCAGTGATCTGATGGCTGTAAACCTACATTCTTTTGTACACCACAAGTGCCTTGTCGTTGTTCGCAATTTGAAGTACATGCAGCGCGACACGATGCACGGCTATGATCCGTGCCGGGCTGCGGCGCTCGTAGAGCTCTTTAGTGGGTTTTTAGAAAGTAGGGTTGCTTGTCTGTTGAAGCTTCGAAGGTCTTAGCAGACGTGAAACTAATAGGATCCGACTTGCTCTGCCTCCCTGATGGAGGTAATTGAGGTTATGCAGCGGGGTAACAGTTAGCGTAATATCCACCGAAATGCTGTGGATGCGACGAAAATCACCATACAGTAGGTATTGCGCGGGGTCATCGTCAGGAGGGCTTACCTGCAAGTGGACTAAGCACGCTTCCGATCACGAGACAATCTAGCAAAGCATGTTTTTACACCCCATAGGCTCTTTGTGATACACTCGTAACACGCTTCGTATCCCTTCACCATTCTTGAACTAGTTGTACGCGCCGGCTCAAGTCAAGATCCCTAATGATTTCATAACCAGGCGTATTTGGGCTGCCTCATTTGTTCTACCTCTTGGTCGGGGCAGTAAGCCATTGACGAGAACTGTGAGACCGATACAAGGATCGGTGTGTAATGCACGAGAGATATCTCCGCAGGTATCCGATAGATTCAACCCTCAGAAAGTTGAGCGCATCAAGACTCAGGATAATCCATTGCGGTGTGCGCATATACGGGAAAATGGATGACGACAAGTAGGTTTATTCGACCCGACAGTGAGGGCACGGAGTGGGTCATGGTCGTAGAGACAGACTCAGATACGTTCAGCAGGGGGTTGTTTCGCGTCTTTCGCATCCTTTTTGGTGATAGCGTGGACATCTTGCTCTGCAATGGTTCGAAGGAAAACGATGATGAGCACTGAGGTCTGAATCATCAAACGAAGACTTACGCATCCCCCATACAAATGTCCGCAGATCAAGGAACTCTTATGCCAAACAGATATTCAGTCACATTATATTCTGCCAGGAACTGACTCACCTATGTGCAGGCCGTCGTATATCTTCTTGATCTCGGCACGTAGTCGCGACAAATCATCCTTGCTTGCGGAAGAGTTCGACAGGGTTTTCAAGTCCTTCTCTACTGCCTCTATACGTCGAACGTGCGCCGAAACCTGCGGAGAGTATAAGAGATGTAGACTAAATGCAAGTCATTGGCAGACCTTTTCCGTGCTTTGCTGGAGCTCTTCCACGCTGGCCTGCAAAGTAGCGGACGCCTGTTTGTATTCGTCCAATAGCCTGTACGCGGCAAAGGAAGACGCGAGGGAGAACCCGAAAAGAAAGCCAATCACCCTAACGGGCGACGAAAATGTTAGTAGCACGAGGAGATACCATATAATGGGTGCTCACCCGCCGCGTATCCCTCCGACTGGTTTCTTAGGACTGGGGGCAACGCCGACGTGTGCGGGGGCCTCCTCGCGGAGTACAGCACTGGATGACAGTAGTCGGTTTCGTGTGGTGCGGGTAGCATGCCGTGCTATCAAGGTGCAACTGCGCGTCACCGTTGAGGCCATAACGCGCATTCTGTGGGTGGGTCACTGCATCGGTTATCTCGGCTTGCTTTTACTTTAGTAATTATTTCGCAGCACGTGCACGCGCTTCTGACGCGACGCGTGAAATTGGGACATTCTTGCCCTTTGGCCTCCACTTGGAAATGCCCTCAAAACGTGCGCCTCCTTCGGAAGGCGCAGGTCATCAGAATAAGAGGCAGAAATTTATAAAAACTCGTTCTATTGCCGTGCAAGGGCCGGGTGCTCCGAGTCAACCCTCCAAGCTGAATACTACCCCCAACGGTCAGTAAACGTCGTACTCAGCTCTGAAATATGGTTGACTCAGGACTATATAGAACTACCAAATTCCATAGATGTCGAAAAATTTACCGAGGTTTGGTTGCTGTGTTCATCATCAGGCGCCTCTAACATGTGTACTACAGTCTCGTTCCTTCGAAATAAAGGCAATGCAGGAGGCGATGAAGAGCGCAAAGTACATGAATGTGCTTCGGATCATGTCTTTCATCTCATCTCATTTTATCAGGGCCGGATCAACGCATAGGGCTTGGCAAGAGCTCCCGCGTCATCTTCGCCGCCGGGCTGCGAGTCACAACGTACGACGAGTGCCACTCCGCCTTCGTCGCAAGTCGCGCGCAGAAGTAAGCGGTATCTCCATATATCTACATTTACACTCATTTTTTCTCGAAGATGGATTCTTTGCGCCGAAAAGTCCTTGGACGATCGCTCCCGAAACTCGGAAAGAGCAGACGTGAACGTCGTAGTGAGACCTTTAAACGGAGACAACGTGAGCGAGAGGAACTCTGCTTTGTCTCAGGTGCTTATGATTTTAGAGGACAAGAAATGGCTTGAGACGCATATGTGGCATGCCAAACGGATGCGCATGGAGAACATGTGGGGGTATCGATTGGTTCGTGCTTACCACTGAGATCCCTCCTATGGCTGAAAGTCATATAGGCAGTACAACCAACAGAGAAGTCTTTCAGACCATCCCATCGCGCTTCTGTCCATGGCTCTATCCTTCATGATGCCTCATACTACGGTCTCATTGAACTTACGGGAGCGCGAGTAGTACTAAGTCGTACGCTGGAGACCTGCTGTGACCCTGTCGGTGCAAAACCGGCCTCAAAGAGGTTTTTAGTTCATCAAGACAGTCAATGATGGCGCTGACGAGCTCTAGGTTTATGAGTGGTATAAGAGGTTGCGAAACAGGTGTCTATGAAGTTGGATCGTACCCTCTTGGATACATCGGACCAGTTTTCATCATATGGCGGGCCATGACAGTGTTATCTGGTGCATCTCAACCCCCGGATACTATTCCTACAGAGTCCAAACCTAAAGGTAAGCGGAAACATAAGCAAACGAAGGAGAATGGTGAGATTAATGAATATCTTACTAGCTTAAATTGCATGCTCACAAAAACGGTAGTAGACCGCCAGCCAGAGTCGCCCGATGAGGAAATCCGAACAGTCTGGATTCGTTGCCACCCTACCATATTCTCGTCTGTTCATTCTACGCTTAAGCAAGCGGTATCCTTGAATCTTGATGCCCTTAAAAAATCCCCGAAGCACTCCCAGAATTCCTACGCAGTAGAAGTCATTGATCTTCGCGACTCAATCAACGTCTTCGAAATCACAGGCCCAAAGTCGAGTCAAGTCATTCATGGTGCACTGATGCCAACGATTGCAAATGACAAAGGAGAGTTCAAGAAGGTGAGACCAACGAAGGCGTAGCGCAATCAGATAATTCTGACGTTCATTCTAGTTTTGGTCGTCATTGTCTGATCTGCAAAGCACCGGTTCTATTCCAAGTAACATGGTAGTTGGCTTCACCGTCTTAGACCCTCGTTTGAAGTGCGAGACCCTACCTTTTTGGGGCTTCGGTTCGACTAATTGACTCATCAACAGTTTCCCTCCCAAAAATGCGAGGGCTCGTATAGCGAAGGAGGAGCTTCCAACCATCTGTAAGCCTTGGGAGTGCTTTCCCACTGCCTCTTTGGCATGGAGCGACGTCTGGGATCAAAATATCCGAGACGCTATTAAAATTCCAAAATTCATGAAGAAAGAGCTTGATGCCCGCAGAGAACAGAACGTTGTGCCTGGCACACCACTAAAACCCACTGTTTCAGATAACCGTGTTCCTGTCCTTCTCATCCAGCGATCGGTAAAGCCCGCATCTACTTCATCTACGAGTTCGTCCACCCCGCATTCCACCCAATCCTTCCAGCGTAGCACCAAACCAGACCCGAACCTCCACGGTTGGACACTCGTCGTCCCCAAAGGTTGGGCCATGCCCTTCTTGACCTCCCTTATTTATACCGGCACACGAGTGGGCGGGCGGCGTGAACGTGAGCACCAAGCGTTCGAGGCAGGAGCGGCGTACTTCCCGAGAGACTTTCCCACATGCGCTGCATATGAGCAATTTGCAGCAGCGCGTGCGATCGAGGACAAAGAACGATGGAAAAAGAAGCCCCCTGCGAAGCGTGTGAGCTGGGGCAAGCTGAGCACTCTCAGTCCCTGGACATCTGCCTGGCGCTTTGCGCTAGGGCTGGACCGTGCGCCTAGCGGGGAGACAGGAGCCGACTATGGGAGCGACGAGGACGTAGTGCCGACGCAACGGGACGATCCCCCACCCGCATCCGAACCTGCATCACCCGCGTGGCTTCTGCACGGCTCCCGCGCGCGCACGATAGTCGAGAATTTGTCGCGGCTGCTCAGCCCTGCCGCTGGCCTGCTCTCCGAGATAAACGCTTTGAGGCGCAAGTGCGAGCTCCCGCCCCTGGACGCGAGCGTGGACGCGAACGCGTTGCTGCAGGGAGCGTTGATGCATGTGCGCGTGCTGCTCTGCGGACGCGGCGCGCTAGATGACATGGCGTTCATCTATGCGCTTGAAGACCAGGAAGCCCGCGCGTGGGCGGCGACACACGGCCCTCGGGCACTCGTCGGTTATGAGGTAGGCGAGGAGCCCATGGACGCAACCGAGGTTAGTTCGAGACTTGCTAGTGTGCTTTGGGGGCTTCCACTCAGACAATGACAATGCGGTGCTACTACAAACAGCTGTCGAAAGTTGTCCCGTCTGACAGTGCCCTCATCGGTTTCGTCACAAGCGGCAACTTTTCCCTGTCCCGCGGCAAGGGCTATGCAATCGGTGCGATATCTCTAGCCAAGTTCCTTGAAATACGGGAGCAGGCTCACAGGTGCGCTTGGTCCACATTTCGAGCCCTTTTTTTTTTTTTTTTTATTTGCGGTGTTCTTTTTTTCTTTTCGTTTTTAGGTTGAGACGGGAGTAGGTT
>Ga0137385_10000806_pt1 | contig 25919 bp, 35 predicted proteins | sample SagtaG_FD_104921 | JGI IMG/M metagenome (GOLD analysis project Ga0137385, IMG submission 104921) | Vadose zone soil microbial communities from Sagehorn Ranch, Mendocino, California, USA - Sage2_R_80_16 metaG | ecosystem: Environmental > Terrestrial > Soil > Vadose zone | place: USA: California... | reverse complement strand
GGCAACAATCAGCCAGTTTGAAAAGTTTCGCGAGCGCCCAATCTTTTGCTCGTACGTGTTGATCTCCTGGCTATTTTTGATTCGCCCCCGTTCGATTACTCTCTGGCAGGTGCAGTGACCCAAGATCGTCCGGCACTTCGGCAACACGAACCATCTTGTGAATGTAACGAGAGCAGTTTGGAAAGGCCTGATCGACCGTGACCTTCACAACACGATCGGCACCTGGAAACTGCGATACAATTGCAGGATCCTCCCACGATTTCTGCATGACCGTTTACGCGTAACCGTCGCTGTTTTTCGAAGTCAATGAATAACATTCCGATGTGGGGGTTGACCGTAAGATTTCCCAGACTCATAAATGAACCGTTCCCGTTGTAGTCCGGAAAAAGAAGAGTCTTACTGTCAACGATGCGGACAAACCCTGGCATCCCGCCCCGATAACTGCAATCCATCCGTGCCTCGTCATCGGACGTCGCCATGATGAACATCCACTGCGCTTCAATAAACTCCTTAAAATCCACTCCGAGGACATCGCGTACTTGTTCAATAAGGCGCTGCCCCACCAGGCGAATCCCGGCTCGGGCCTGCACTGTAATCTCGCCAGTATTCGGCTCGTTGTGTCTCCTGTTGAATGCCATAAAGTTTTCCTACTCACCCAAAAGGCAAGATGGCCCGTGCTGCACGGGCGGCTGGAGTCCTTCGTCTCCGGCATCGCTGAAGAGCTCCACACAGATGCCGTCTGGATCAAAAAAGTACAATTCTGCTGCCTGCGTCCCCTCTGTGATCGGAACAATACGGTCATAATGAATGCGAATCTTCTTCTTTCGCAGCATCCGCTCGGCGCGCATCAACTCTTCGATACCGTTCACGGCTAAGGCGAGGTGATGAAGGCCAGCATGAGTCCTGTTGTATCCGGACTGGCTTTGGTGCCAGGGTGTGATGGTATTCTTTCCATCACTTAGAAACCCATACCCGAGCTTTTGATCTGCGCCGACCTCCTTCCAACCAAAGAGATCCATATAGAAGTCCTTGGACCGCTTTACATTGGTGACGCTTAGGCCCACGTGATGGACTCCGGCGGTTTGCATTGGCATTTCCTTCTCCCTATGCACTGAAGCAAAGAAAAAAACACTCAAGCCTGGTTCTCAAATCCCGACACGAGACACAATGATTCAGAACGGCACCAGGGCAGACTAATCGCCTAAGCGAGCCTCTGCAGCGGTCCAGACCGATACACCCAAGAGAACGACGTCCTTGATTAGGAACTGTCCTGCGTCGTCCAACATCGGGAACCAATACGAGAAGTGGAGGGCCCCGGGCGTTGAGAAGAGGAAGCTAACCGTGAATAGAAATGTGATGATTGCTCCGATGCTGCCAATGAACGAGAGTCTTGCGGAGAAGGGACGCGACGCCATCAGCAAGGCCACGACGATCTCAGTTACACCGATTAGATCGGAAACACCCTGAAGACTGAAGATTCGATACATCCAAAACATCAGCGGACTGTTTGCCACCAGAGGCTGAATTCCCTGGGCCTCGCCAGCAGTGAATTTCAGAGCCCCGATAAGCAGAAGCGTGAGCACCAAGCCGTACCGTGAAAAGTGAATGCCCAGTCTTTCCATTGCGGCCGCGGACAATCCGTAGCTCGCTCCCTTGCTAAGATTCTGTTCCTCAGCCATTTTTCTTGGACGCCCTTCCGATGCAGTAGACACACGGAGTGTATCCGTCACGAATGGCCTCCTCCCGAGGGAGGAACTTCGGCTCGCCATACAGATGCGAACAGCCTGCAACGTGATAAACCTTGTCATCGTGATCCTGAGATACCGCGACTGTCTCGGGAACTTGGTGCCCATCAGATCCGCTAACGGGGCTTTGATGGTCGCGCGCCCGTACTACCAGCCTCCTGACCGAGAGCGCCGCCAGAGCCAGTGGCACGGCCGCAGCAGCGGTTAGCGTCCAAGTCAAAAAGGTGCGGCGCGAACTTTTCATGTCTTCTTCAAGTCTCTGATATAGACGGTCATGGAAACCTTCTGGCGGAACCAGAACGCGTTCGTCGCGATAAAGAGCAATCACGTTGCGGGTTCCCTCAAGGACTGCGGTGCAATGACGGCACTCGCCAAGATGCTGATCGATTGCTGCTCGTTGAATAAAACTGAGATCTCCGTCGATATAATCAGAGATATCTCTCCAGACTTCTTCGCAGCTTATTCCCATGGCTTCCTCACTTCTTTCGAGACCCATCCCAGCCGTCCATCCTGCGCGAGTCCCGGGGCCAGGACGTCCCTCAGCATCAAACGGGCGCGGCGAAGCCGGGTCTTCACCGCTCCCGGCGATATCCCCAGGATGGCCGACGTCTCGGCAATGCTCAGCTCGTGAATATCGCGCAGTACGAATGCCTCCCGGTAGTGCTGCGCCAGCGAACCTAAGGCCCTGACCAGGACCTCCCTTATTTCTGCGCGCTCCAGGGCTGTCGAGGGAATCTCACGCCAGTCTTCGAAGTCCCTCGGAGTGTATGGTTTTTCGTCATCTTTCTTGTTGTGGGTCAGCGACAGCATCGGGACGCGCCACTGTTTTCGATTCCTCATTCGCGCCTCATTGATGGCTATCTGAATCAGCCAAGTACCGAATGTTGATTCTCGGCGGAATTGCTTCAACCGTACCAGCCCCTTCAACAATGTCTCTTGGGTGACGTCCTCGGCTTCTTCCTTATTTGCAAGTAAAGAGAACACAGTTGCATAGACCGTCCTTTGATGGGGGCGGATGAGATCCATGAACAGCTCTTTGTGTCCCGAGATGATCCGGTCGATCAAATTGCCTTCCGCGACTTGGGCCAAGGTTTCTTGGCTCGGGGAGACTAAGCTCCCATCCAACGCGTCTTGTGCAGTTGATCCTGGCAACACGCCGCTAAAGGCACTGTCCGCAGTGGATCTGAGGTCGACTTTCTGGGCCGCCCGCGCGTTTGGGGTTTTGTGATGCGACTCCCCTACATCGTGGCGTGTCTGCTCACCCTGACCAATGTCCCCGAGGCTCGAAGAGTCAGTACTACGAAGCGCAAAACGCTTCTCTGACGGTTGTCCCCATATGGTCCGATTCGCCATGCAAATCGACGCGACAAATTCGATTCTTGAGATTTCGAATAGTTTCGGCCTGTCGGCAAAAAGATCTGTTCATGGTCACGGGACCGTCCGACCTTGTACAACTACTGTCCTGATGGAATGGACCGAGCCTCAATGATTTTTCGTGGAAATATGTAACTTTTGCGTTGCTCGGAAATCTGATTGGAGCCGCTTTTCAGAAGTTGCAGAAGGAACGGCTGTGCAGCCTCTCAAGGCCTGGTCCAGTGAGACGACACACCCGGTTATTACAGGTCTTGCTTGGCTAGGAGCTTCGAAATGGCAGATGTAAAGCTAGTAGTTGTGTACGCACGTCCGATAGACGTTGATGCTTTTGAGAAAGTCTATCAGAACGAGCACGTGCCGCTTGCGGTCTCGAAGCTTGCTGGCAAAACGAAGATTGTTGCTACCAAGGTGCTCGGTTCTCCGCAAGGCGTTCCTCTCTTTTACCGCTTTGCGGAGGTTTACTTCCCATCGATGCAGGCCCTGGAAGCGTGCGCTGCGTCGGAAGGGGGCAAAGAAGCACTGGCGCACGCCGTGAAGATTTCTACAGGTGGAGCGCCCATTTTCTTAGTTGCGGAAGAAGAGACGTTCACCTTCGCTTAAACGAGAAGCTCTTAGGAAGAAGACATGAGTCTCAGGCATCCCATCTCCGCTTTACTGGCAATCTCGATTCCGTTTGTGGGGTCAGTGTGCTTCCTTCGCGCTGCGCGAACACTAACGGGATCAACGGGCGACGGCGGTACTCGTATACCTGTGCTGGTCGAATTGTTTACATCCGAGGGTTGTTCCAGTTGCCCTCCAGCCGATGCTCTGTTGCAAAGGCTGGAACGATCTCAGCCGGTAAGCGGCGTGGAACTGATCGTTCTGAGTGAGCATGTCGATTACTGGAACGACATCGGATGGAAGGACCCCTTCTCTTCGCACGAGTACAGTGAACGGCAAAGCGCCTACGCGGCCCAGTTTGGCTTGGGAAGTGTCTATACGCCGCAGATGGTCGTCGACGGGCGGTTCGAATTCGTGGGCAGCGATGAACGCCGAGCGAACGAGGCGATTAAGGGCGCAGCGAAGTCTCGGAAGGCTCCAGTGAGCATCTCTTTTGCCTCTGGCGACCGTGAAGCTGCTACGGTTCATATCGAAGCCGGGCCGTTACCTTCCTCCGTCGCCGTGCACCCCGCTGGCGTCTTTCTGGCTATCGCAGACAACAGTGACGAGTCGCAGGTGAGTCGTGGAGAGAATGCGGGAAGGACGCTTCAGCATGTGGCAGTTCTGCGAAACCTCATCCGCATCGGCGTAGTGGATGAAACCGCTGCGTTTTCCCGCGACGTGAAGGTAGATCTCAATTCCAGGAATCCAAAAAATCTCAGGATCGTGGTGATTGTTCAGGAGGCAGAGGTGGGAAGAGTCTTGGGGGCAGGATTTGCGCGTTTTATCAACTAGACCAAAGGGTTTCGTGATTAACGTGGACGGCTCTGGAAGAAGGCAAAATCGAATCCGGAGCGAAATGTGAAGGTCGGGAGTGTCTTTCTTTTGCTGGTTCTGGTTGCCTTTTCTGTTCCTACCGAACAGGAAATGCCACCGGACAAACCTCCCCTTGCTCCGTCTATTGGCTTGGAAATCGGCCAGCACGCTCCTGCGTTTGGCCAGCCCGATCAATTCGGCAGAGGACAGTCCAACGAGACTCTGAAGGGTACGAAGGGCACAATTCTTCTTTTCTTCCGCTCTGCGGATTGGTGACCCTTCTGCAAAGCGCAGCTCGTGCAGTTGCAAAACGCGAAGAGAAGATTTGAAGCCGAAGGCCTCAAACTTGCCGCCATCAGCTACGATAGCCCCGCGATCCTGAAGGATTTCGCTGAGCGGCACAAGATCGAATTTCCTTTATTGGCTGACCCTGACTCTGAAATCATCCGAAGTTTTAAGGTGCTCAACGCCGAAGCCCAAGGCATGACCAAGGGAATGGCCTATCCCGGATTCTTTTATATCGATTCAGGCGGGGTTGTTCGTGAGAAGTTTTTCGAAGCCAAATACACCAACCGTTTCACGGCGAACAATGTCTTTGGGAAGCTTTTCCCTGAACTAAACGAGGAAGTTAGCCAAGCTGTTGAGGCGCCCCACCTTCAACTCACTCTTTCCCAATCGGATCGGACCGTAGTCGCAGGCAGCCGCGTCACGTTAACGGCAGAAATTAAACTTCCGCCAGATGTTCACGTGTATTCTCCGGGAGTGCGGGGATACAAGCCTATCCAGTTGATCTTGCAGGCGCCCGGCGGAATTGAGCCGGCGCCCGTGATTTACCCCACCCCTAAAACCCTTTACTTGGAAGCCATCAAGGAACAAGTCCCGGTATTCGACGGCAGCTTCAGGATTACACAGGATGTAACGGTTGGTGCGTCTAAAGTCGGGGATGGCCTACGGGCGCTGTTATCAGCCAGCAAGACGGTTTCGATTGGAGGAGAACTGCGATATCAAGCCTGCGATAAGACGATTTGCTATCCGCCTGCGTCAGTCCCGGTAAAATGGGAGTTGCAGATTCGACCTCTTGACCTGAAGCGATCTCCCAAGGCGATTCAACACAAATAGATTCTAGGGTTGATTGAACGAGGGAAGATTGATCGGAAGGGTGAAGACCATGAGTAACGTCGTTTATGTTTCGAAATCGCGCATAGAACGCCGCGAGGGCCCGCTCCGCATTGCGCACCTGCCCGGCGAGTCCAAGCCCGTGATTTATAGCGTCCACGGGGCCATCGCCGAACATTACAAAATTGACCCCGCAAAGTTGCAGGAGTCGCACTCCTCGACGATTGATTACGTCGTTTCCGCAACTGCCGGTTGAATGATGGGCACTTTCGGAGGTGCGCTGGAAGCACGCCAAATTGATGCCTGCAATGGGAAATTGACGGCCGAAGTGACCGGCGAGGTGGAAACGGAGGACGGCGTGCTAGTCATCCGCCGCATCCATGTGGCGATGCGCTTGGTGGCGCCCGAAAGCGTCAGGGAGACAGTCGAACGTACGCATGGCGTTTACGCCATGCGCTGCCCGCTCTATCGCACCCTACACAGGGCCATACAGCTCAGTTCATCTTTCGAGCTCGCGGCTTCTTGAACTCTTTGTGTTGTGAGTCTTTTGACGCTTGCATCTAAACTAATCCAGGGTTGAGCATCTGGCGAAGTCACCGCTGTTGCGCAGCGCGAATTCTACAGGTACCTTTTCGTCTCAAGCGCGCGAGGGGCCGCGTCTAGCCAATGAGGGTTTATCTGGGGTTTACCGTGGCGGGGAACCGCTCGTCTGTGCAGGCAGCAAAGAGACTCCTAAGCATTCTCCAAGCCATGGGACATCAAGTCCTCACCAGCCACCTGGTCCAGGGAGATGCTTGGGGCGCGGACCGCCGCGTGCCTCCTCAGGAGATTTTTGCGCGCGACATGAAGTGGCTCGCAGAGTGCGATATCTTCATTGCCGAAGTCTCGGGCTCGTCGTTTGGCTTGGGCTTTGAGACCGGCTATCTGCTTGGAGCAACGCAAAAGAAAACGATTCTTTTCTACGAGCGAGCTGTGGAGCAAAGGATCTCACTTTTGATCACGGGGAATACGCATCCAAACTGCACCTTGGTGCCGTATTCCCAGCTTGAAGAATTGGAAGCTCTGGTTCAAAGGTGGGTGCGTCCACTGAAATCCTCTGCCTCGACGAGTTGTGCCTGACATAGCTGGTTTCCAGAGAGACTTGATTGTAAGGAATCCACCGGTTCATCACCGCTCTTTCCTCAGGGATCGTCTCGGGTCATTTCGACAGCCGAGGCCGCCGGGCGGTACGGCCGGCAAAAAGAGTCTTCGACTGCTCACGCGAAATACTCGCAGTGGCCCATCCTGAATCTCCGGTGATAGCATGCCGGATGGCAGCGAAGGGAGCACCCTCGTCGAACCCCACCTTTTGCCCAGCGACGCGCACACCAAGGTCCGCCCAAAGAGCGTCCAGATCAACGAGAACCGGCTTGTCCTTCATCTCTTCGTAGAGGTTCAGAAGCACCCTCGTTCCCGTGGCCCGGTCGCCAATCTGCAACGCCTCCAAAAGGTCCCAGTTGCTGCGAATGTCTCCCCCCGCCTCAAGGATAGCGCGAAGCGCGTGCTCCAAGCCTTTTGTGTTCCTTGTTTGCCGCCGAATCTTGACGTCGGCGAACACGCAGAAAATCGCACCGCCCCAATACGTTCTTCCCAAGTATGGGTCCGGTCCAGTCCCCGATCTCCTTTTTGCGGCAAACCCTGCGGCATGTCCCGAACCAAGTCGACCCACATTCTCCTGGGGGCTAGGTACCCGGCGCGAATCCTTGCGATCGGCTCAACGTATGTAGCAATCCCTTCCTCGATCCAATGGTGGTTTCCTCGACCGAGGGGAAAGCCAGATGAACCATCTCGTGAGTTAATGTCCGGTCCGAGGCAAACTCCGTGGCAGAAGTTTCGGTTCCGACTCGGATGGTGATTCGGCCTCCTTCGTCGCCTCCGAACGTCATTCCGTCGCGGATGCCCTTTCCGGCAAAGGGCGAGACGCGGATGGAGACACGAGAAATCTGGTAGTGCCCGTAATAAATGCGGATGGACTCCGCCGCGGACTTCACCCAGCCAAGAACATCTTCCATCGGTAGCTGCACGCTTCCGCGGTCACTCACGACCTCGATTCGTGCGCCGCCGACTAACAGGGTCGAAGTCATTTCAAACGTCGAACCAGCCGACGATCCGAAAACACATGAACAGACCGCGAAGGCAGCACAGCGAACAAACCTTCGCAAAACAGCGGGGCGTCCCATGAGGTACTCACCGGGAAGGAAACGTCACGCGGCAATGGACGTTTCTCTTCCTCGCCCTTCTACAAGGTACCCGAGCGCCCTATCGGCCGATACCTTGCCGGCTCCAAAAATCAGCACAAGCAGCACAGCAAAAAGGAAGTTGTAGGGGGCCGCCGCTGTGAATTTGTCCGGATCGGAAAAGATCGACAAAAGAGCCTCGCGGTCCGCGATTACATAAGCCATGGTCAAGTTCACGGTGAGAACCAAAGAGGTGATTCTCGAAAAGGCGCCGATCGCGAAAAAGATTGCTCCAAAGAGTTCCACGCACGCAATAAACACAGCCATCTCGCCAGGCGCTGGTAGGTTTAGGCTGGTGAAGAACTCTGCCACTTTGTCCAGATTATGCAGCTTGCCCCAACCGCTTTGCGCCAGTTGCCAGCCCCAATAAAGCCTAACGAACAAAAGGAAAGGCGTCTGGGCGTAGGAGACCAATGCAAAAAGCAGGTCGTGTAATTGCCTAGCTTTTGTAAGCAGTCCATTCATAGCCGTGATTCACACCTTTACCTTTCCGATTTCATGATTCCCAATTTGTCGTGCGCCGGGCTGGCAAAACCAACCCAAAGCACCCCACCTCTCAAAACAGTGCCGCACGTACCCCTCGCGATCACAGATCGGAATCGAACTCGCCTGAAAAGCGGACTCTATGGCGCCAGCGATCGATCCCCCCCATGTAGGGCTTTAAGCATTGAGTATTCCTCGCGTTCGATGCGGCGGAAATACACGGAGAAATCTAAACGGTGAACAACAAGAAAGATTTTTTGCGGCTTGAGGGCCACCACGGCCCGAACCTTCATACGTCTGCGCAGCTCACCCACGGCATTGCTCGCGAAGTTCGTCCCTTCATCGTCCTTCGCTTGCAGCACCAGGTCGTCCACGGGATAGTGGAGCTCTAAGAGTTGCACGTAAGGCTGGACCCGTAATCTGAGCTTGGACACGGAATCGGCATCGAGTTCCTCTGGACGCAGCACCGGTTCCGCTTCCCCATCAAACGCTTCGATATCGGCCCACTCGAGACGAACCATGTCGAGGGCCAGAACTTCCTTGCCGCGTACCCATTGCGGATTATGGCGCAACCAGGCTTCCAATCGCGACCCGAGATTTCTTAGCGTGAACGACCGTGAGGGACATTCGGTCAAGTAAGCACGGCACATATCATCAAACCGGCGCTCGCCAAGAATCTTGCGCAAGCCCGGGAAATCTTCGGCCATACTTCCGAGAACACGGAACCAATATTGTCGGTTGTAGATTTCAAGCCGTTCGAAGGAAGTCAGACGGTCGTTCGGCTTAATGTAACGGGCGGCGTAGCGACGCATTCTTTCGCCACCTGGGCCAACCACTCGCATGTGCTCGTTCCGGGTCAACGGGTTGCATGACCGCACGGGCCACGGCCTTCTGCAGGTTCGCGAGGCTCATACGGCAACCTTTAGCTGTGTATCAGCAAGAAATCGATCGGCTCTGAGCGCCTCGTCATGAACTTCCTGAAAAGAGGGAATCCTGTCATCCCACTCGAGCAGCGTTGCCGTATGCCCCGCGCGCTGGATGGCGCGGTCATAGAGTTTCCAGACGGGGTCAAGAACCGGATGGTCGTGCGTATCCAGAATGAACTTCTCAAATTTTGAGTGGCCGGCGATATGAATCTGGGCCACGCGGTCTGCCGGTACGCTATTGATATAAGTTAAGGGATTAAAATTGTGGTTTTGGGAAGAAACGTAGATATTGTTGACGTCCAAAAGAATTCCACAATCGGCTCGCTCCACGACTTCGTTCAGAAACTCCCATTCGGTCATCTCGGACACATGGTATTCGGCATAGCTGCTAACGTTCTCGACCGCTATCGGGACTTCGAGAAAATCACGCACATACCGGAGCTTCTGGGCTGTGATCTTGGCCGCTTCAAACGTGTAGGGCATCGGGAGCAAGTCATGGGTATAGGTTCCGTCCACACTGCCCGAGATGGTCAGACACCCAAGGCGTCCCTGTACGCTTGACGAGACTTTTGAGGCGGCGCAGATGCTCCCTGTCGGGCCGGTTTGCCGACCCGAAGTACATCGAAACTCCGTGCTGCACCACACGATACTGCTCCAAGATTTGATCAAGGATGCGCAGCGGTCGGCCGCCGCCAATCATGAAATTCTCGGAGATAATTTCGAACCAGTCCACGACCGGCTTTCGCGTCAGGATGTGGTCGTAGTGGGGGGCGCGAAGCCCAATTCCTATACCGTAGTTGGTGAAGTTGTTGAATCGATTCGCGGGCATGTGAGACTCCGTCCGCTCCAGGGGGAAAAGATCGACCACTTTAACCTGCCCTTGCCCCAGGAGAACGTGGTTAGATCGAGATCAGGCCGAAGGGGCCTTATCGTCACCCATTTTCTTTCCATCGGTCCGGCAACCACCCTTGCCCTTGCAAGAGTTCTTGGCCTTGCAGCCATTGTCGCCGGTTTTGCAACCGCCCTTGCCCTTGCACGAGTTCTGACCCTTACAGACGTGCTTTTCCTTTACCTTCTTATCGGCCTTCTGGTCGTCGCTCTGGCCCTGATCCTGCGTGCTGGAAGAAGTCTTCAGCGAAGGGAACAGGTTTGAGGCACGAACGGTCCCCGTCGTTCCGGCAAACAGTCCCGCGAACGCCGCGCCCGCCAAGATAGCCTTTGTCGTCTTCGTCATTTTCAGAATTCTCCGATCATTAGAATGATGTGCGAAACACGCTCCGGATATTCATGGGATTTTTCGAACAAAAATCTCGCTGCCCGGACCAAACAACTACGGCTAGATGGTCTTAAGATCGCCCTGAGCGTCCACGAAAGTGCTTCGTCCGCTGAGTGAGAGTCGCAAGGCGCATAAAGGTTTCCAAAATCCACTATGGAGGTCGGATTGCCAGTCCAGCGGTGACGTGGTGTCAGCGACAGTTTTATCGCGACGCAGCACCGGACGAACAGCGGCCCGTTCTCGATAGGCAAATCCAACTTCGGATGACTTTTTTCATTCATTACGCCGGTGGTTGAAACTTTTCGATCACTCGGGAATCAAACTCACCGACGAACTGTATCGATCCGTTTGCGAAGATGAGCATGACACAGTCGCAATTGCCGCCTAACGAGGCTGAGCTCATAGAAAGTGTGCGCGCTGGAGACCGCGAGGCGTTCTACGAGTTAGTGCGCCCATATGAGCGCATGGTTTACGCAACCGCGATTTCCGTTGTCAAAAATACTGCCGATGCGGAAGAAGTGGCACAGGAAGCCGTACTAAAAGCATTCTCCGGCCTCTCTCGTTTTCGTGGTGAAGCAAAGTTCAGCACATGGCTTTTACGAATCACCTACAACGAAGCCAAAATGAAATTGAGGAAGGCCCGTTCACACCTCTACGAGTCCCTTGACGGGCAACCACCCAACGAAGAAGGAGACTTTTGGCCCAGGGACTATGCCGACTGGCGACCGATACCTTCCGAATTGCTGGAACAGAACGAGGTTTGTAAGGCTGTGCAGGACGCAATCAATTCACTCAACCCAAGTTACCGTGAGGTTCTGGTTCTCAGGGACATTCAGAATTTGAGCATCAAAGAAACAACAGCCATTCTTGGAATCTCGGAAGCAAACGTAAAAACGCGACTTCATCGGGCCAGATTGCTGCTCCGTGATAGTCTTGCGCCCGGAATCGATGGTTGCTGGATTAAAGGGCAACGTTATAAGAAAGTTCGACCATGGTGAAGAAGAAGGCTAAGATGCCGACGATCGAGATTAGTTGCGTAGAGGTATGGCGGGAAATCTCGAATTACCTTGATAACGAGATCTCCGTGGAGTTGCGTGAGAGAATGGAAGCTCATTTCAAGGCGTGCGCGCACTGCACTGCCATACTCGACGGTACCAGAAACGTCGTCGAACTGGTCGGAGACGGAAAGGTATTTCAAATACCCGACGGGTTCAGCAAGCGGCTGTACAAAAAGATTCACAAACTTCCTTGAGACTGCGCCAAAGCCGGGAAACCTTGCTCGGATCGGAAGGGATCAGCTACGTCCTGGTTATCCATGTACATCCAGAGCTTCCAATTGCCTTCTTTGTGTCTCCGCCAAATATCTACATAGCGATCTCTCCGGTGTATGGATTGCCCGCCATCTTTGGGCGTCAGCGTTAAGTCATGCCAGCCGTAATCGTAGGCAATGTCTCCTTGCAGGCGAATCTCGATCACGATCACGACGAGCTTTGCTGTAAAGCGTTCGAAGAGATTTTGGAGTCGTGCCTTCCATGCGTCCAATCCGCTTTCGCCGAATTCGCTCGGCTGGGCGTCGGAGAAGTTCACAAGGTCGGGGTCAGCAACGGCCAGTATGCGGGACGTGTCCCCAAGGTTAAAACCCTCCCGAAATTCGCTTTTGGCCACATTGATTGCATACAGCTCGAGCATTCTTTCTCTCTATGCTCCTTTGAGATGAGCCTTAGTTCGCAGGCTCAATTCTAACGGAATAACAGCGCCGTGGCCGGAGAGAAAGGGGCTGCCGTCGAGATGGCTAATAAGAACTCAATGAATCCTCCTTCCGGTCGAAGGCGGGCAATGGCAACAGGACCCATCGTTGGTTTATCGAAGATCATGCTTGGTTAGCAAGCCTCTGTTGGTTAGGGCGCCAAGGTGTCAGCGTAACTCCTTATTGTCTCGAGATTTACGACGAAGTTAGCAAAATCACGAAGACGCCCTACTTGCGGATTCTCAATCTGCCGCGGCTTCCTTCGCCCTGGCGACGATCGCTTCGATATTCAGTCCCAGCCCCTTTGCCACCCCCGTTCCGTACGCTGGATCGGCCTTGTAGAAGTGCTGGACTTGCAGCTCCTGGATGCGCCGGGGAACCGATTTCATGCTGGCTACGATGTTGCCGATCAAGCGCTCGCGCGCGTCAGGCTTCATCAAGCGGAACAGGTTTCCGGGCTGCGTGTAATAGTCGCTGTCAAGACGGTGATTGTGGCGGTCTACTGCCCCTGAAACAGTCCGCGGACGTTCGCGGAAAGCCGGCTCCTGAGTTGGGCCATTGAAGCTATTGGGTTCGTAATTCACCGCCGCGCCAGAGTTCCCATCGAAGCGCATGGCACCATCGCGGTGGTAGGTATGGACCGGGCACTGCGGTTTGTTGACGGGCAGCGTGTCGTAGTTCACACCTAAGCGGTAGCGGTGTGCGTCCGGATAGGAAATCAGACGAGCCTGGAGCATTTTGTCGGGTGAGAAACCCATGCCCAGTACAATGTTTTTAGGCTCGAAGGCGGCCTGCTCGACTTCGGCAAAGTAATTTACCGGATTCCGGTCGAGAACGAGCTCACCCACTTCTACGAGCGGACAATCCCCATGTGGCCAGACCTTTGTCAAGTCGAATGGGTTGATGCTATAGGTCTCGGCCGCTTTCTCCGGCATGATCTGTACACAGACTCGCCATTTGGGAAAGTCGCCCTTGGCGATAGCGTCGAAAAGATCGCGCTGGGCATAGTCAGGATCCTTCCCTCGCATCTCGTCCGCTTGCTCACGTGTGAGATTCTTGACGCCTTGCTTCGTCTTGAAGTGCCACTTCACGTAGAACAGCTCGTCTTTGGCATTGATGAGGCTGAACGTGTGGCTGCTGTACCCATTCATGTGACGGTAGCCGTCGGGAGTGCCGCGGTCCGAAAAAAGAATAGTGACTTGATGCAAGGATTCCGGCGACAGCGACCAAAAGTCCCACATCATTGTGGGTGATTTCAGGTTGGTTTCCGGGTCGCGCTTCTGCGTGTGTATAAAATCACCGAACTTCAGCGGGTCGCGGATGAAGAAAATTGGCGTGTTGTTCCCCACCATGTCCCAGTTACCTTCTTCGGTGTAGAACTTCAAAGCGAACCCGCGCGGATCGCGTTCTGTGTCCGCCGAACCTTTCTCACCTCCGACCGTAGAGAACCGGATAAACGTCGGCGTTTTCTTGCCTACGGCACTGAACAGCTTCGCCGTCGTGTACTTGGTGATTTCGGCGCTGGTGCACACAAAATGCCCGTAGGCACCGGAGCCCTTGGCGTGCACGACGCGTTCCGGAATCCTTTCGCGATTGAAGTGAGCCATCTTTTCGAACAGCAGAAAATCTTCGAAGACCACAGGGCCGCGCGGCCCGACCGTGAGCGAATTCTGGTTGTCGCCCACAGGACGCCCCGCATCTGTGGTCATAATTTTGTTCTTGTCATCCGGCATGATTCCTCCTCAGTTCGAATGGCGGCCGCGTGAAGCGAACCCCTTGCCATTGCAAGGAAAAGTGTAGGTGCGCGCGAGCTATACTTCCAATATATAGTTCCGATACAATGGATAGGCATAACCTATGGAACTTCACCAGCTTCGCTACTTCTGCGCCATCGCGGAAACCGGCAGCTTCAGCCGCGCGGCGCAGCAATCACATGTCTCGCAGCCGTCGCTTTCGCAGCAGATCGGGAAACTGGAAGATGAATTAGGAGCGCGGCTTTTCGATCGTCTCGGCCGAACAGTTCGGCTGACGGAACTTGGAGCAGCATTTCTTCCGCGCGCACGGGCGGTTCTTCGCGACCTGGAAGCGGCCCGCAGCGATGTCGTTGAGCGAAAGACCTCGATTGCGGGCTTGCTCTGCGTGGGTGTGATCCCAACCATCGGACCCTACTTCCTCCCACCTGTGCTTGCCTCTTTTTCTCGGAAGTATCCACAGGCGCGGATCACCATCGCCGAAGAGATCACTCCATTGCTTCTCGAGAAACTTCGCGGGGGCACGGTTGATGTGGCGATTGTTGCGCTGCCATTGCACGTCCGAAATCACGAATTCGAATCGTTTCCCCTGACGACGGAAAGGCTTTACGCGGTGCTCCCCAAGCGCCATCCGCTCGCAAAGCGGCGCACTGTTTCGCTTGGCAAATTGCGCGACGATCCCTTTCTGCTTTTGCGCGATGGCCACTGTTTTAGGGAAGCGGCCGTGGCGGCCTGCAACCGGGCCAGGCTCAATCCGAATATCGTTTTCGAAAGCGGACAGTTCAGCAGCATTCTGAGCATGGTCGGAGCCGGGCTCGGTATTTCGATTGTTCCGGCAATGGCCATCGAAAGGCGGCGCGATTGCTCGTTCATTCCAATTCAAGACGAGCGTGCGCTGCGCACAATTGGCGCAGTCACGTTGAACGGAAGGTCCTTGCCCCGGGCAACCGAAGCCTTTCTTGCTCACCTCGGGGCTAGACCGTCAAAGAACACTATGTCCGCCTCATAGATCCGGGCACGTTCCCAGAGTTCCTGAACCGGGCTTGGCGAGCCGCGGTCCGATACGATGTCGATTTCACGGCGCGCGCCTTGCGTACTACGGCTGCAACGGCGAGGATTACGTGGAAGCCTACCCTGAAGTCGAGAGCTAAGGAAGCTCCTGCTGTCTTTCGCTCAGAAATTGACTTCAAAGCGCAACGGGAAGAAGCCCGTCGCTGCTTAAGAGGCGCTGTTTAGCGCGGTCCATGCAGCTAAAGAATCCATGTAATCTCTCCAATTGATGATCTTTCTGTTCTCAATCGTAATAACTGAGATGAACCTGTTGTTATAGGGTGCGCCACTCGAAAGAATCTCGCCATGCACTTCGTATTCAAGGATCACGACGCGACTGTCCTGGGAACGATGCACAACCAGTCCATCGCCGGTGTGAAGTTTGATCGACTTGCCGTATCCAGATAAGCTAGCCATCAGACTGGCTCGTCCCCGAATCGTCACAGGCCAACCTGGGAAGTGGTAGCGGGATTCGTAGACTGCTTCGTCGGCAAACGTATCGAAATAGTGTTTGCTGTCAACGAGTCCGCGCAAGCCTTTCATGACGATTTCGAAGAAGGAGTCGAGCGCTTCAAAACCTTATATCCGGGTTTCGGCATCGTCAACTCTTATGGTCGTTGGTTACCCAATTCTTCGGCGTTTGGCGGGATCGTGGATGTTACACCGCATCCTGTCCCTGTTGGGACGACCCAGCTCAGATGCCGGGCCCAATCTAAAACCGGGCTCGGTCCCCGAATTTGATCGTCCGAGACACCTGTCCTTTCACCATCCGGTTCCCGCCGGGTTGAAATCGCAAGGCACAATTTCCAGCAAAAGTCGCTCGCTGATGACCGTTTCACCAGAAAGACCTGAAGTCTTGCACTGCGGTCACCTTCTTCGCTTTATTTATCATCCTCTCTTTCGTGAAGAGGAGTAAGGAAGTTATCGACGACGAAATCGGCAACCTCTCGGCCCAGCCTTTGGCCGCTCGTCAAGTCCGGGCGGAAATGTACTCCTGCGAAAATTCGACTGAGCGTCGCTTCTTCACCTGCAGCCGAAAAGCTGTCAAAGGAACGTTCCACTCCCGGCAGAACTTCAGAGGTAACGCTGAAATCGAAATGGTTCTCGCGGAAGAAGGAAATCAGGATAGATGCTCCGGCAGCGCTGATAATGGCATGTGCGCCCGGATACGAGGGATCGGGCGTTGTGTTGCCAACCCCAGGAAGCCAATTCGGGTCGGGGACCGTTTTCGGATTGCCGCTGGTCGCAGCCTCCCGAATCGCAGTCACCGGGCGCCAGAAATTGTAGGTGTATTTGGCGTCGTAGAATGCAATCACGCCATCAGCAAAACTCAGGTTTAGCAGAGCGAAGAGCCGCGCGCTTTGCGCAGTGGTCAACTCATGCCGAAGAGTCGCGGTTTGAGCAATCTCGTTCCAGTAGTTTTGAATGGCGCCATTCCAGAAGCGTCCAGTCAGCACCTGATCGGGCGTGGCGGTAGTACTGTTGACGATCCCCAGTGATTTCACTTCATTGAAGACATCGCTGTATGTATCGCTGGTCAACACCGGAGGAGGGCCCGGGCGGAACTGGTTCGCGCGCTCCAGGGCAAAAGGCGTGACGTGGGACCAGTGGGTGAACTGCGGTTGCTTCGGGAAATTAGGCGGCGTGGACTGGTAGTCCCCGGGGACGGGAGGATTTGTGAAAACAAATGGGATTGGCGAAGCATTGGATCCGTCGTTGCTGCGCAATGCGAGGATCTGATCCGCCACGGTTCTTCCTATAGTGATACCTTCCGTCTTATCCGCTCCCTCAGGAATCAAAGCCAAAGATTGCTGGAGTTGCGCGTCAAGCATCGGTTGAAAGTTCGGATACAGGGTTAGGAGTACCTCGTGTGCTGCCGAAGCTGCAGCAGCATCTTCGGAGGCAAACTGGGATACGGAAGTGAGGTGAAGAAAATAAGGTTTATGACTCCTGTCGATGGCGTTTACGGCGTCATAGACAGCGGCGTGCAGGATCGCAAAGCTGCGCGTGGGATGCACGGTTGCCGGCTGGGCACCGGGAGTGCGAACAATCACGAGAAGCGTTCTGTTCCATTGGACAACCGGATTGACCGAGTTGGCTGCGGACTCTTGCGAATTCCGTGGCTCATCATGGAGCGCAGCGGCATTACAACGGGTGACCTGTGTCGAAAGACTCGCGCAGAGAAGCATCAGTGTGATCACATACTTTGGCATCGGGACTATTCCTTTCTCTTTTTTTCTAAACATTCGATGGTGAGACATGCGATGGAACGGTCGAGCTCCTACTTGGTCGGCACTGTCCAGACCCCAGACTCAAAAAAGATTCCGAGAGCCCGACGGAAGTTCCGCAACAACTATTTGCAACAAAAGGGGATGAAGTTAGCGAAATCGACGAATTTGCTCGTCGTCGGAGGAGTGGACAAGGGGGACATTGGTCCTGACTCCCATGTACCTTGAATGAACCAAGACAATTGCTGGCCTAGGGCCGGATGCCCGCAGGTTTGCACTGGGATAGATCCGGCCCGGCGTTGTCTCAGGCGGCAGCTTAGTTGTGCCCTTCGCTATTGGGCTCGGCAGCATTCGTAAATCCCGTGCCGGCGATCCAGGGCCCGGGTGTGTCGTTGAAATTGACCCGCGACTCTACCTCTGCGTCACCTTCTGGGAACAGTGGAACCGCATCGGTTGTAGCAACAACGCTTCCGCCTGTGCCTCCGCAAACCAAGCTGCCGCTGACGCTCTTGACCGGCCCTGGCGTTCCAAGATTAACGAGGATCAAGCCGGCTATCTCAACGCGAAGCCGTCCATCGCCGGTCAAAGCGGCTGCGCCGCGATGGACGGTCCAGGGCGCTCCACCGCTCGGTACGCCACCGATCACGGTGTTGGGGTTTGAACCGATAATAGTCGAGCGAAATAGAAACTCCTCGGCTAGCGCGCTGAGCACAAACACGCCAGCGAGTAAGCCGCCCAGGAGAATCACTCTTGTTAGAACTTTGTTCATCTTCTACACACTCCTCTCTTGTATGTAAGTTGGAACATTGCACTGAGAATATTGACGCTTCGCCAGAATCTGCCGACTTTCTGGTCAGAAGCGACAAACGGCGTCAGAATCGCGGATCTGATCGACCCACGTGCGGCCTGACAGCTCCTAGCGTTCGCCAAATGTTCAACGTGTCACGACTTTGTTGCATGCATCCAGACCGGAAGGGGCGCGAGAAAATTCCATGATGGGCATCCCGTAAACAAAGATTTCAGTGTATGACTTGTCGGGCCGAGAGATTAAAGGCAGGTAAAGGGCTCAGACCTGGTCTGTGAGCCTGAGCCCTCACCTGGCAACTATCCGCGAGGGAAATTCAGTTTGAGCCCGAAGCAGCCGAACCTGTGGAACCTTGGTGTGATTTCATGGCAGCTTCTAGAGCAGCCGACCTCGACAGGGGAATAGCGAATACGTGTTCGGCCGTTTCAATTTTGGTAAGGAAGTGCTGCCCACCAATTTCCTCGAAGGTGAAACTGGGTTTATACACTCGCGCGTCCTCCACCTCGGTCGAAATGACAAAGGCGCCCGCCCGATTCTCAAAACTGCTGAGAACAAGTTCGTTCTCGTTGAGATCGCTAACGCGATTCACTCGATACGTTCCGGGAGGCAGGGTTTTGCTTGCGACCACGAACTCATATGGAATGTTTATTACAAGTTGATCTGGGACCTGAGCTTTCGCCGCGATCGCCAAGGCAGAGAAACCAAGAAATGCTATTGCCAGACGTACGAAATGCTTTTTCATTCGTTCTCCTTTGGGTGGTTGGGAATGTTGTCCTCGATGAGCACCGATCTGCAGAGCGTTCGCCTTGACAGCGGGTACCGTTCGTTTAAGCAATCATCCTCATCACGTGTGCTACTTACGAGACCGCTTGCCTCCTCGAATAATTCCCGAAGACAAGAATAATTAGGTGTCGTCAGGAGTCTTCCAGCTCAGCTATTCACCTAGTTGGTGAACGCCGCCGAGCTTTCGGTGATTTAGCCCATTCTTCTTTACTCGGTTTCGTTGAAGTGCTCGTTCGGTTCGAGAATCATCTCCATGTGTGGGTAGTCGAGAACAACTTTGAATCGCCGCAACATCTGCGCTCCGATGGTCCCGGCCAAGCCTGCAGTGGCAAAAATGCCCGAACTATTTTGGGAGAATTGTGCGGACGGATTAGCGACAACGAATCCCCCGAGTCTGACAGCCGGCAACCGGCCGAGCCGGGTACTAAGCGCACCGCCCACCGCAACGACATTTCGTACTTCGATCGTCTCCGGGATGGACAGAAATTCGGGATGTGCTTCGCTGAACGCCTTTGTAAGCCAAATCGCCGTCGTCGCGCCTGAGTCGATTAAGAAGATTCCGGTAATTGCTGTTCCGTCTTGCGCCACAACCTCGGCGCGAACGCTCGGTATGTTGTCCCAGATGAATTGGAGTGGCAGACGTTGACCCGGCCCTGCATATGAGTAGGTAGCGGGATCCAGGAGACGGAGCACCTGGTTTGCATAATCGATCTCGACGACGTAGTTCCGGATTATATTGGAACCCAGGAACCCATCAGTCGTTCGGCCCAATTCGCGCGAGAACCAGTCTAGGGGCATTGTCGCCACGGTTTGGTCGTCCAACTCCGCGTCCGCAAGTCGGAGCGCAGCGTGGCTCGCGAATGCCAACTTTTGAGCAGACCCTTGCCCGGGTCCATAAACATTCCTTTCGCCATTAAACCGAAGTCCCAACGTCTTCGATACCGATTCGTCGAAGACAGTGACACTCGAACCGGTGTCCAAGATCATCCACAGTGGCTGCGATCCGTTGAGGCTTGCCTGCATGAAAATGAGGCTGTCCGTGAGCTGAAAATGGATTGAGGTGGAACGTACTTCCCCGATGGAGCAAGAGAGTGGGATCACCTGACTATCGGCCGAGTGCCGCGAAGCAACCTGCGTTTGGACCTTCGCCTCGGGCATGATTCTTTGCGAGCTGTTTACCAAGCACTCGCGCTTGATCGCAACAATGAGAGTCTCCGCTTTCTCCCTTCCAGCCGGCAAGGCCAGTAAAACCTTGTCACTGTTCCGGGTTACAAGATTGCTCGCATATGGTGACTCGATTGCTGTGGCGGAGCGCTCCTGAAGAATTCGAGCCGATGACGCCGATTTGCCGCCGCGAATCAATATTGCTGCTGACCGAAAAAACGATCTTACTTCCCCTGCTCTCACAGCGAGAGGAAGCAATGCTAGTAGTAGACCAAACCGCCAAACCTTTCCAGGAAACGACAGACTTCTATTTGCCATGTTCTTTAGCTCTCTACCGGCCCTGCAATTCGAACGTAATGGTCACCAGCAATCGAACGGGATAAGCCTCGCCGCCCAAGATCGTTGGCTCGTACTTCCAGTGGCGGAGCGCCTCCATCGCCGCAATTAACAGCAACGGGTTTCCGGACGCCGGATGCATTTCGACCACCTTTCCCTGCGTGTCAATCACGGCGTCAATAACAACCGCTCCGCTGATTTTGGAGTGTCGGGCCAGGAGGGGATACACCGGCTCGGGCCCAAAGATCAGTCGCGGTGCTTTTACTCCTCCACCAACACGAATCGGACTCTTCGGCGCCGAATCGATTGGAGACGGCGGGACAGGACCTGAAAGGTCTCCCCCGATGACGCCGCCGGTTAGACCCCCGGGAACTCCTCCGGGAGCACCCTCGCCTAGGAGAGTCGCAGAACCCATGTCGTTTCCGCTCGCCTCTCCGATGACACGGGCGACCTGACGCGGTATGACCCTCGGCGCTACGAGCTGTTTTTCTAGGCGCAGGGCACTTCGCTTCGGCGCGGCGGACCGGTCAACGGGAAGTGATGCCAGTGGTGGCGGCGGAGCCGGGGGAGCCGGAGCAACGAGTAGAGTCTTATTGAATTGATGAATATCGATCGCTTCAGTGAAGTAAAGCGGGAGCAAAAGGAGTCCCGTCAGAAAGATGGTTTGCAGCGCGGCAGAAACAATAAAATCCGCCATGCGGCGCGGAGGTCTAGTTGGACTGTTCTCTAGCATCGATTCCGCGAGCAACCCTTTATGAGAGGCAAGCCTCGCTTGGCTCACGTAAGTGGCAACCGCATCTGCTCTCAACGTGATGCCGTCCCGCGGTCCTTCCGTAGCGCTCGCCATACGGGCCACTTCGACGTCAACAGGTACAAGAAGCCTTGCGATTAACATAGAAGTTTCTCCTGCACTGGGAACCGTTGATACTCGTTCCTTGGCGGAAGGCAGCAATTGCTCTAGATGCGGGACCTTGTCGGAATCGCCCCGAGGATGTCTGCAGACCTGGCTAGGCTTTTCTTAACGCTTTGTGTGTCTGTCCCGGCTGGATGCCAAGGGCCCAACTAGTCTAGATGGGCGTCGAGATAAGACCCGAGTTCATCTCCAAGCACCTTGTTCGACTTAGGGTTTGATCGCAATCCATCTTGTAATCTGCCTTCAGCATTCCAGACCGTGCGCTCTCTCGAATAATTCCGGGGAATACGGAGGTTCAAGCTAAGGGAATAAACTTGTGTGTATTCCGGTAGCATTACGATGAGTATTTTTATCAGGGGATGAGACGGAAGATTAACTTCCGTGAAATCATGCACTCAAAGTCGGGATTCGTGGGGGCCTTGGCAGAATGTCTGCGTCCACTCGACTGGTGAGAGCCTGGCGAAGACCGCTGCGTGCTCGCGATAACCTCGACATCACTGTGCCTGGGGCCATTCCGGTAACCTCGGAAATTTCCCTGTAAGACATCCCCTCGAATTCACGCAGAATCAACACTTCCCGAGAACTCTGCGGCAAGTCTTCGAGCGCCTGTCGGACCAGTTTATCGCTGGCGTTTTGGAGGAGAGCTTCCTCCGGGTTCGCTGCGGAAGGATCGGGACCGAAGAGTTTTTCATCAAATTCTGCAGTGGGCTGCTGCGGCCGATTTTGTTGTAACCAGGTGTAGCACGTGTTGCGCACGATCTTGAGCAGCCATGCGCGCGCCTCACCTCCTCGGAAGCCGCCAAAGAACCGGAATGCCCGCAAATACGCTTCCTGGACGACGTCTTGCGCGTCCTGGTCATTGCGCGTCAGCCAACGCGCGAGGTTGTAGGCCGCATCCAGATGCGGCAAGACCTCCTGCTCAAAATCTCGGAGACCATTCTGTTCTGGCATTGACCTCTCCCTTCGCACGTTAAAGAATCGGCTTTGTCCGGCTATCCCTTGAACGACAGTCCTGGAACTCCCGCGATTGGCCGAGGTATTGACCTGCCCTGCTTGAGGCGCCTTTCCCAGCAGTCGCTAGCGCGAACTCGACAATGGAAGAAATGGTAGTTTTCCTTTCCTGGAATCTTGAAGCAGACGAAGTCTTCACCCGAGATAATGGGCTGTCGGCATTCGCAGCAATGGGTGATGGTTCTCTGTCCCATGGATCACCTCCCGCCAATTAATTGGTATTCCTTGTAGGACAACTCGTTCTTGATGGTTTCCAAGTCCTTGTCGGCCTTCTGCAGGCGGGCGCGGGCTTGGTCGATGGCTTTGAAGACGGTGATGTCGTAGATCCCAACGCTCACTTCAGACTGGTGCTCTCTCAGGAACTTCTGAATAAGAACAATCTCTTTCGCGAGAGTCTCGTGTGGAGAGTCATCCATTGAAAGGTCGATCTCCCGTACGAGGTCATTCCACGCGGCGTTGCGTACGATCGGAACACCTTGCTCGCGTTCCTGCCCGTACAAAAAATAGAGATAGGTGCTCAAGAACGCGATCAGCAGGAACACACGAAAAACGAGAAAGCGAATGATTTTCACCGGTGACCTTCTTTCGATCCTTGTTTGGTGGGGCATCTCTCACTCAATTAAGGCAAACATTCCGTAACTGCTTGCCTGGTTCATGCCCGGACTTTCACTCTGAAAGACAAACCTTGCAATGGACTAGGAATTCCCCCTCCAAGGAATCCGGCTCCCTTGCTAAGTTGTAGTTGCTGTGGGGCTTGGCGGAATTCCTGCCCTGGCGACCTACCTCGAATTTCAGGCCGGTGGTAAACTCCCGATGTGGTGGGTCACTTCTCAATGCAAGGATCCGAACATCCTTCCGAGCGCCTCCGGTTTGGGGTCTTTGAAGTGGATCTCCGTGCGGGCGAACTGCGCAAGCACGGCCTGCAGATTCGGCTTCAGGAGCAGCCCTTTCAAGTCCTGGCGATACTGCTCGAACACGGCCGCGAGGTCGTAACGCGGGAAGAACTGCAGAAAAAACTCTGGTCGGCTGACACGTTTGTCGATTTCGATCAGGGGCTGAACAAAGCTATCAACAAGATTCGAGAAGCCCTCAGCGATTCCGCGGAGACTCCGCGTTTTGTCGAAACGGTGGCTCGGCGTGGCTATCGCTTTCTCGCGGAGGTCACAGTTGTGGACGCCGCTGCTCAAAAGGGCCGCGAGCCCGCAAACAAAGCGGCTTTCCAAACACGCGACCGGGACCGCACACCTTCCTCAGGCGAACAAGCAGCTCGCAGGCGACTAATACCTTCCCTTGCGCGGAGAATCTCTGGCTCGCTCCTGGTTCTGCTCCTGGTCATTCTCCTAGCGTGGACATTTCACTCAAGGAACCGGCCTCCACTTGCGATCCGTTCCTTGGCCGTCCTTCCTCTGGAGAATCTCTCCGCGGATGCTTCCCAGGACTACTTCGCGGATGGCATGACCGACGAGTTGATCACCGACCTCGGCCAGATCAATTCCCTGCGTGTGATTTCGCGCACTTCCGTGATGGCATACAAAGGCGCACGCAAGCCCCTGGCGCAGATCGCGCGCGAGTTGAACGTGGACGCGGTCGTGGAAGGGACTGTGTTCCGCTCCGGCAACCGGGTTCGCATCACGGCGCAGCTGATTGAGGCCCCTGAAGACAAGCACCTGTGGTCCAATGAGTACGAGGGTGATCTCCGCGATACATTGACGCTGCAGAATCAAGTCGCTCACGCCATTGCAGAGCACATTCGAATCAGTTTGAATCCCCAAGAAGAAGCGGCTCTGAAAAGCATCAAGGTGGTCAATCCAGAGGCCTACGTGTCTTATCTCAAGGGACGCTACTTTTGGAATAAGCGAACCGCGGATGGTTTGAAGGCGGCCGTCGCTTATTTCAACCAGGCAATCGAAGAAGATCCAAACTACGCTCGGGCTTACTCTGGCTTGGCCGACACGTATGCTTTGTTGGGGGATTGGCAATACGCAGTGATGACCCCCAAGGAGGCGCTTCCCAAGGCAAAGGCCGCGGCGATCAAAGCCCTGCAGTTGGACAGCACCCTTGGTGAAGCTCACAACTCGCTGGCGTTTTGCTTGGATGGCTTCGACTGGGATTTTGAATCTGCCGAAAAGGAGTTTCGCCGCGCCATTATCCTTAACCCTGCGTACGCATCAGCCCACCACTGGTATGCATGGCACTTGGCCTTAGTGGGAAGGAAGACCGAAGCCATTGCCGAAATGAGAAAAGCGGAGAACTTGGATCCGTTATCCCTCATCATTAACGCAGATTTGGCAGAGCTTCTTGTCATCGCCCATTTTTATGACGAATCGATCCAGCAGAGTCGCAAGACAATCGAAATGGATCCCAATTTTGGCCTCGCACATAATCAACTCGCCCAAGCCTACCTCCAAAAAGGAATGGATGATGAAGCGATTACGGAGCTGCAAAAGGCGGTCCAGCTTGCCGGGGGCAGCCCAACATGCCAAGCCAATCTTGCTCGTGCCTACGCGACAGCGGGCAAAAGGAACGAAGCCCTGCGGCTGCTGAGTGATCTGAAGAAGCGCTCGAATCCCGTCTATTCGTATGCGTCGGAGATTGCTACCGTCTATGCAGCTCTCGGCGATAACAGTCGAGCGATGACTTGGCTTGAAAAAGGCTATGAAGAGCGCTTCAACCCTGGAGTTCTCCTGCGTCCAGGCTTCGATCCTCTTCGCTCCGATGCGCGGTTCCAAGACCTCACGCGTCGCGTTGGACTTCCCACCGCAAACTAAATAGCAGCTGTGTCTGGCATGTCACCTGGGAGTGGCTTCTAAGCCCAATTCCATAGGCTGTTCAGTTGCTCAGATAGCCGCCGGATCGACAATAATTTGGCCCTTCATGCCCTTGTGACCGAGACCACAAGTGTGACAGCACTTGAACGTATAAGTGCCTGCGGTTTGCGCGGAGAATTCGACCATGGTCGTCTCTCCCTTTTTGAGCTGCCAACATTCTTGGAGGGAAGCAAAGACTAAACCAGGCGTACTGTCCAGTTCGGAACCATCGGGAACAGTCGCGATTTTGAAACCATGGTCGTGGTCCGTGGCCGTGATTTTGAGCTGAACTTTGGTCCCGGCCTTGACATGAAACGGCGAGGGCGAGTACTCGTACTTCTTCGCTGTAAGTTCAATAACTCGAATCTCTTGGTCCTGAGCTAGAGTTGAGTCGGGTCGCAAGAAAGACATAGCGGATAGAAATGTAAACGCACAGAATAACCACAACGGGCAGTGCTTTCCGATTCTCTTCACTAGACTCCCCTATTATATTATAGCCTTTGAACGGCAAATCCTGGTTATGAACTCACGCACAACGGTAATACGCTCTCGCAGCTTCAAATTGTGGGAGGATGGACAGATACGACCGTTGTAGCGCAGGCAAGGTGAGATAAACCCCTCACCTCTCCTGCGGAATCTGTCCATCCTGCCTGAGAACGCTGGGACGCGTCTG